>JACCDI010089505.1_pt1 | contig 67134 bp, 60 predicted proteins | sample 7442791 | NCBI WGS metagenome assembly JACCDI01 (sample SAMN15323434, study PRJNA562643) | freshwater metagenome | isolation source: river surface water | place: USA:Blue River Watershed | collected 2017-08-15
AATGCTTGTGTAGGGATTTTCAATCGCATTCATTAAGCGCATCATGGCTTTTTCTTCTGTCATCTTCAAATTTGAATGAACAGAGGCTATGACTAAATCAAATAATGCTAAAATTTCATCAGGGTAATCCAACCTGCCATCATTTAAAATATCTGATTCAATACTTTTAAAAATCACAAAAGGTGCAAGCTTTTTATTTAAGAGATCAATCTCTTTATGTTGTGCTCTAATTCTATCTTCTTGTAGACCATTGGCATAGAAGGCAGACTTAGAGTGGTCACTAATAACCAAATATTCAAATCCCTGTTCTTTTGCAGCGACTGCCATTTGCTCAATTGTATGTAAGCCATCACTCCAAGTACTATGGGAATGGATAATACCTTTGATATCCGATTGTTGAACGACTTGATTCAAACCTTTTGTACTCGCGCTTTCAATAATAGACGGGTGCTCTCTTTGAGCAGCAGGTATAATAGGGATGGCAACTTGTTCAAAAATAGCAGACTCAGATGCAAATGCAACAGCGCCATCATATTTTGGCAAATTTTGCCATGCAGTCCAAAATTCAGGGCTACAAGCTAGTTTGAAATCCTGTAAATAAAAATTTGACTCCGCTACACAATACCACCTTAATTCAAAATTATCAGGCCCTTTGCAACTTAAATAGTCTGAAGATTCAGTACAAATAAATCCTTTTTCAACTAACCAGTGCATTAAGTCCACATGCGGTGTTGTGGTTACAATTTCCAAAAAATCCAAAGTTTCCATCTGTCTTTTAAAATGACCAGAAACTGCATGTAATGCGAATGGGAACTTTATGGTTAATGCATTTTCAATTTGCGCAACCGTCTCCTGTACCTGTTGGTATAAAAAGCTACCTTGATTTTGTAAATAATAGTTAAGGGAGTCTTGAATACTTTGTTGTGTCTTAGCCCCAAAGCCTTTATAGTTGATTAATCGATTCTCTTCGCAGGCATACAGTAGCTCGCCAATGCTTTCAATGCCTAATTCTTTCCAAATGGTGATGATCTTTTTTGGACCCAGGCCTTTGATCTTTAACATCTCTAATATACCGGGAGGGGTCTTTTCAATGTATTCCTCTAGGATCTGTAATTTTTTTGTAGCCAATAAATCCACAATTTTTTGCGCCAAAGCATCTCCAATTCCTCTAATTCCAGCAATTTGAGCTGGGGTCATAGCTTCCAAAGGGTCGTTCAATCGGTCTAGGGTATAGGCTGCGTTGCTATAGGATTTTATTTTGAAAGCATTCTCCCCATGTATATCCATGAGCTTAGCAAGTAAACTAAAGTATTCGGCTATTTCATAATTGTGCATAGGCAAATATAAATAAAACAAAGGAGTCCTTTAGAGTATTGGAAAGTAGGGGCATAAAAAAACCCTCGATGAATCGAGGGTCTTTCAATATTATCCGAGGATAATTATTTCTTTTTAGCAGCAGCTTTCTTAGGAGCAGCTTTCTTAGCAGCTTTCTTAGGAGCAGCTTTCTTAGCAGCCTTCTTAGGAGCAGCTTTCTTAGCAGCCTTCTTAGGAGCAGCTTTCTTAGCAGCTTTCTTAGGAGCAGCCTTCTTAACTACTTTCTTAGCAGCTTTCTTAGGAGCTACTTTTTTAGCAGCTTTTTTTGCAGTTGCCATGTTTTTTAGATTTAATGGTTAGTAAATATGCATTAAAAGTAAAAACTTTTTTAATAACTACAAAAATTTTTTTTAAGCTACCAATTCAGCAGGTACTACTGAAACTGTTGTTTTGTTATTTTTTCCCTTTTTGAACTCAACAATACCGTCAGTCAAAGCGAAAATTGTAAAATCAGATCCCAAACCTACGTTCTTACCAGGATGGTACTGAGTACCTCTTTGACGGATCAAGATATTGCCATTTAAAGCTGGTTGACCACCATATATCTTAACACCTAATCTCTTACTTTGTGAGTCACGGCCGTTCTTAACGGAACCTTCACCTTTCTTGTGTGCCATAGTATCTTATTTTAAGCTATGTTTTCGATTTTAATTTGAGTATAGTGCGTTCTGTGACCATGTTTCTTACGGAAACCTTTTCTTCTTTTCATTTTAAAAGCGATCACTTTATCACCTTGAACAAGTTCGTTTGTAATTTCAGCCTTCACGACCGCTTTTGTTGCGAATGAAATGCTTCCATTGTTATCAACGAATAATACATCATTGAATTCAACTTTGTCTCCGGTTTTACCTTGCAGGTGAGGTACATACAAGCTATCTCCTGCTTGTACTTTAAATTGTTGTCCTGCGATTTTAACTACTGCTAACATAATTGTCCAAAATTAGGAGGGCAAAGGTAATTATAATTCTCTCAATATGCAAGGAATTCTTGAAAAATATAATTTAGGTATTTTTTAGCCTTCAAATCGATCAATGGTTTGAAGATCCGTGAAATACCCCCTAAATTTGTACTCGACTGCAAAGTCTTTAACTGAACCCTATGAATATTAAGTCTTTATTGGCAAAACCCTTTGCCAATGTCATCTATCGCCAAATTCAAAAAGAGCGTCATACTGCTTTGGTGGATCAGCAAAACATTCTAAATCAATTAGTTAAGACAGGAGCATCAACCATTTTTGGCAAAGCACATCGATTCAAACAGGTTCAAAGTGCTGAGGAATTCAGAGATGCAGTACCTATAAGAGATTATGAAGCATTCAAAATTTACATTGAACAAATCAAATCAGGTACCCAAAATGTACTTTGGAAAGGAAAACCCATCTATTTTGCCAAAACGAGTGGTACAACGAGTGGTGTAAAATACATTCCAATCACCAAGGATTCTATCGGCAATCATATTAGTGGTGCAAGAAATGCATTGTTAACTTATATGGCGACTACTGGCCAGTCTCAATTTGTGAACGGTAGAATGATTTTTTTAAGTGGTTCACCAATTTTAGAGCGTGTAGGAGGTATTCCCACTGGCAGATTAAGCGGTATTGTGAATCACCATATTCCAGCTTATTTAAGAAGCAATCAATTACCAAGTTATGAAACCAATTGTATCGAAGAATGGGAGGAGAAGCTAGATAAAATTGTAGAAGAGACTATTTTAAAAGACATGACATTGGTAGGCGGTATACCTCCATGGATGCAAATGTATTTTGATCGTATTGTAGAAAAATCTGGAAAATCAGTTAAAGAAGTTTTTCCTAATCTACAAGTATTGGTGCAAGGTGGGGTCAACTTTGAACCCTATAAATCAAAATTATTTGACACCATTGGTAAGTCAATCGATACCATTGAATTGTTTCCGGCAAGTGAAGGTTTTTTTGCGTTCCAAGATACAAGAGATCAGCAAGGCTTATTATTAAATACCAATAGTGGCATCTATTTTGAATTTGTACCATTGGCCCATATCCATGATGCAAATCCTATAAGATTGAATTTATCACAGGTAGAATTAGGTGCACAATATGCGTTAATCATTAATAGCAATGCTGGATTATGGGGCTATAATATTGGTGATACGGTCAAATTTGTGAGTTTAGATCCCTATAGAATTATTGTAACAGGTAGGGTAAAACATTTTATTTCTGCATTTGGAGAACATGTGATTGGTGAAGAAGTAGAAGCTGCCATGCTAGAAGTTGCAAATGAAATGGATGCTTCTGTTGTTGAATTTACTGTAGCGCCATTCATTGCTCAAGGTGAAGGCAAAAGCTACCATGAATGGCTGGTTGAATTTGAAAGAGCTCCATTAGACATTGATTTGTTTAAATCTAGATTAGATGAAAAAATGTGTGCTAAAAATGTCTACTACAAAGACTTAATTTCTGGAAATATTCTAGCCCCATTAGTGCTAACAACATTGCCTAAAAACGCTTTTATTCACTATATGAAATCAGAGGGAAAATTGGGAGGACAGAACAAAGTACCCAGATTAAGTAACGATCGAAAAATTGCGGATGCTTTGCATGCACAATCAGTCAAATCTTAAAAATAAAATAAAAAGCGTATTTTTAACCACAAGCAAACAATTGGATGAGTCAAAAAAGAATTGCCATTTTCGGATCCACAGGTTCCATTGGTAAGCAAACCCTGGAGGTAATTGCAGCGAACCCTGAATTATTTGTCGCTGAGATTTTGACTGCACACGCAAATGAATCTCTTTTAATAGAACAGGCATTACAATTTGAGCCTAATATTGTGGTCATTGGTGAGATAGGTAAATATGCCATTGTAAAAAAAGCATTAGAGGGTAAACCAATCAAAGTATTTGCAGGTGAAGAAGCATTGGAGCAAGTTGCTGCTATGGATTGTTATGATTTTATGATGGCAGGTATCGTGGGTTTCGCAGGTCTAAAACCTACATTAACTGCAGTTGAAAATGGCAAGGCAGTGGGTCTTGCAAATAAAGAAACTTTGGTGGTAGCAGGTGATATTGTAATGCGCACCGCAAGAGAAAAAGGAGCAGCTATTATTCCAGTAGATAGTGAACACTCCGCGATTTTTCAATGTTTGGTAGGAGAGGGCAATAATCCAATTGAGAAAATTATACTCACTGCAAGTGGCGGTCCTTTTTTAGGAAAGAAGCCCAATTTTTTAGTCAATGTAAAAAGGGATCACGCTTTACAACATCCAAATTGGAGTATGGGGGCTAAAATCTCCATAGATTCTGCAACATTGATGAATAAAGGCTTAGAGATGATAGAAGCTAAATGGTTATTCGACCTAAGTCCAGCTCAAATCAAGGTTGTGGTACATCCGCAAAGTATTATTCATAGCATGGTTCAATTCCAAGATAGTAGTATTAAAGCTCAAATGGGCTTGCCTGACATGAAACTGCCTATTCAATATGCAATGGCATTTCCTAAACGTCTTGCGAATGATTTCCCAAGATACCATTTTGACAAGCCCAATACACTAACTTTTGACGAGCCAGATGTAAAAACTTTTAGAAACTTATTATTAGCAACAGAAGCAATGCATCTGGGGGGAAACGCACCTTGTGTCTTGAATGCAGCCAATGAAATTGCAGTATATGCTTTTCTAAAAAACAGAATTGGTTTTTTGGATATGACAGATCTAATTGAAAGAACATTAGAAAAAATTGAATTTATTGCACATCCAAGTTTGGATGATTATTACGAAACCGATGGAGCTGCAAGAGATTTTGCTGCTTCTTTAATACAACTATAAATATGTATCTAGCTGCTATTGACTTAACTGTATTTGCAACAAAAACTGCACAATTTATTTTATCTTTTTCAATCATCGTTGTTTTGCACGAGTTAGGACATTTTATTCCAGCAAGATTATTTGGTGCAAGAGTAGAAAAATTTTATTTGTTCTTTAATCCAGGATTCAGTTTATGGAAAAAGAAAATAGGTGAAACTGAATATGGGATTGGATGGATTCCTTTTGGTGGTTATGTGAAAATTGCTGGCATGATTGATGAAAGTATGGATAAAGCGCAGTTGAATAAAGCGCCCGAGTCGTGGGAGTTAAGGTCAAAGCCAGCATATCAAAGATTGATAGTGATGTTGGGTGGCGTAATTGTTAATGTAATTTTAGCAATCATAATATTCATTGGCATTGCGTTGGTTTGGGGGGATGATTTTTTACCTGCAAAAAATCTAAGTTATGGAGTACACCCTACAACTTTATCAAAAAATATAGGTATCCAAGATGGTGATATTATTTTATCATTGGATCAAAAAGAAGTTGCTGACTTTTTTGAGTTAGAATCAAAAATAGTCTTAGAAGATCCTAAAACAATTCAAATAAAAAGAGGAGATAGCAACCTGAGTATTCCGATCCCAACAACATTGTCTGCAGCATTGACAAATACCGAGCATACCACTGCATTTGTATTGCCATTATTCCCAGTGATCGTTGATTCAGTTGGTAAATCTGCAGTATTGGTAGAAGGCGTATTTCAAAAGAATGATACTTTATTATGTCTCAATGGACAATCTATAAAATACCAACATGAATTCATTGAAGTGAAGAAAAAGTTCAGCGATTCATTGGTCACAATACTTGCAAAGAGAGGAAACGATACCGTTAAAATTAGAACATTAATTAACAATAAAGCGCAGTTGGGTTTATTTGTAAAGTTGCCAATGCAACTTTTTAAAACGGTACATCAAAATTATAATTTATTGGAAGCCATTCCTAAAGGGGTTGAAAGATGCTTTAATACACTTGATAATTATGTGACAGGTATCAAGCAAATTTTCACTGGCAAAGTGAATCCGAATGAATCACTTGGAAGTTTGATAAGCATTGGTAACACTTTCCCTTCTGAGTGGAATTGGGAAAGATTCTGGACTTTAACAGCGGTGTTTTCTATTGTTCTAGGTTTTATGAATGTTTTACCAATTCCTGCATTGGATGGAGGGCATGCACTATTCATATTGGTGGAAATGATGACTGGTCGAAAACCTAGTGATAAATTTATGGAATACGCTCAAATTGTGGGCATGGTGCTCATGTTTGGTTTAATGTTATATGCATTGGGCTTGGATTTTTGGCGATTATTTAAGTAAGGACTTATTTTTTATCCATTTTTAAGTTGTAAATTTGCATTTGCTTTCATCGCTTCAATGGGGTCGTATGGTTTTGACAGCAAGCGTAGCGGTTGGGGTAAGCATGTAGTGCGTTGGGTAATTAGCACTTGAATCTGAATACCAAACAATCAAAAGGCGAAACAAATTACGCCATGGCTGCTTAATTCAGTGAATTAACTTCCATTATGGCCGAGCGAGTAGGTAGGCCCTTTACCCACTCCTTAGCTTAATCAAAACAAAAAGGGATGCGATAAGCATAGGCTGTGCCGCTTATTTAAGTACCATTCAGCTAAGCAATTAATTGGTTTGTGTTTTTCCTGTTGATTGCCGACAAATAATAAAACAATAAACATGTAGAAGACCAATGGTAACATTGTTTGGACAGGGGTTCGACTCCCCTCGACTCCACTTTTTTAAATCCCACTTTTGAGTGGGATTTTTTGTTGAATTACTCAACCATTTTAAAGCTTTTTTGTTACACTGTAATAGAATATTTCCGCATCTCATGACGCTGATTCTGTGTCTTTGATGTAATTTTACCCACTAAAAAAAATAACAAACAATATGGATAAGCACGCAGAAGAGGGAGCAGCAAAATGCCCATTTACTGGCGCTTCAGCGCCTACAGCAAAACAAGGTAGTGCAGGCAGTGGCACAAGAAATTCTGATTGGTGGCCAAATCAATTAAGGTTAAACATATTGCGCCAACATTCTGAAAAGTCTAATCCTATGGAAAAGACTTTTAACTATGTTTCTGCATTCAAGACTTTGGATTTAAAAGCAGTGAAACAAGATATTTATGATTTAATGACCAATTCTCAAGATTGGTGGCCTGCGGATTATGGGCATTATGGACCTTTTTTTATTCGAATGGCATGGCATAGTGCAGGCACTTACCGTACAACAGATGGTAGAGGAGGTGGCGGTGCAGGAATGCAAAGATTTGCACCATTGAATAGTTGGCCTGATAACACCAATTTAGATAAAGCTAGATTATTGTTGTGGCCAATCAAAAAGAAGTACGGTCAAAAACTATCTTGGGCAGACTTGATGATTTTGGCTGGAAACTGTGCATTAGAATCAATGGGTTTTAAAACTTTTGGATTTGCTGGTGGTAGAGAAGATTTATGGGAGCCGCAAGAAGATGTGTATTGGGGATCTGAACAAGAGTGGTTGGGTGATAAACGATACACAGGTGATCGTGAACTAGAAAATCCATTGGCAGCGGTGCAGATGGGTTTGATTTATGTCAATCCCGAAGGTCCTAATGGTAACCCTGATCCAATTGCCTCAGCAAAAGACATACGTGAAACATTTGCTAGAATGGCGATGAATGATGAAGAAACTGTAGCATTGATTGCGGGCGGCCACACATTTGGTAAAACACATGGTGCAGCTGATCCAAGTAAATATGTGAGCAAAGAACCTGCTGCTGCAACCATAGAAGAGCAAGGTACTGGTTGGAAAAATTCTTTTGGAACTGGTAATGCACAATACACCATTACTTCGGGTTTAGAAGGTGCATGGACTACAACACCGACAAAATGGAGTAATAACTATTTTGAAAATTTATTCAAGTATGATTGGGAATTGGTAAAGAGTCCAGCTGGTGCACACCAATGGAAACCTAAGGCTGGTGCTGGCGCAGGAACAGTGCCTGATGCACATGATCCATCTTTATCGCACGCACCAACTATGTTGACGACAGATTTGGCATTGATATTAGATCCTGCTTATGCACCAATTTCAAAAAGATTTTATGAAAATCCTGATCAATTTGCAGATGCTTTTGCAAGAGCGTGGTTTAAATTGACGCACCGAGATATGGGGCCACGAGCAAGATATGTTGGGCCAGAAGTGCCAGAAGAAGTATTGATTTGGCAGGATCCTATTCCAGCGATCAATTATACATTAATTGAAGCTGCTGAAATAGAAACCTTAAAAGCAAAAGTACTAGCTTCTGGTTTATCGGTTTCAGAATTAGTTTCAACTGCATGGGCTTCGGCATCTACTTTCCGTGGATCAGACAAACGCGGAGGTGCGAATGGTGCAAGAATTCGTTTAGCACCTCAAAAATATTGGGCAGTGAATAACCCAGCACAATTGTCCAAAGTATTAGATGTTTTAGAATCAATACAAAAGGAATTCAATGCGACTGCGACTGGTGGCAAGCAAGTATCATTAGCAGACTTAATTGTGCTTGCAGGTGCTGCTGCAATTGAAAAAGCAGCAAAAGACGGTGGTATGCATGTTCAAGTACCTTTCACACCTGGTCGAGCAGATGCAAGATTAGAAGATACAGATGTTGCTTCTTTTGCAGTATTAGAACCAGTTGCGGATGGATTCCGTAATTATATTAAACCTCGTACTTTGGTATCTGCTGAAGCATTGTTAATCGACAAAGCACAACTGCTAACACTCACAGCACCAGAAATGACTGTTTTATTTGGAGGTATGCGTGTGTTGGATACGAATTTTGATCAATCAAAACATGGCGTGTTTACAAATACTCCAGGTGTTTTAACCAACGACTATTTTGTGAATTTAATTGATTTTACAACTACCTGGAAAGCAATTGATCATTCACAAAATGCATTTGAAGGTGTTGATAGAAGAACAGGTGCAGTAAAGTGGACAGGAACTAGAGTAGATTTAATTTTTGGCTCTAATTCTGAACTCCGAGCTTTAGCCGAAGTATATGCATGTGATGACGCAAAAGAAAAATTTGTACATGATTTTATTGCAGCTTGGAATAAAGTAATGCAATTGGATCGTTTTGATTTAGCATAATTCATCGTATGAAAATCAGTTGAATAAGATGGCCTCAAAAGGGCCATCTTTTTTTGTTCATACAATATCCTCAAAATTGTATTGAAAAAATGATTATTTTGGAGATACAATTAAACAATGCGTTATGAAAAAACAAATGAATTTGATTATACTCCTTGCAGTTACATTTTTTGTGATGTCAGACATTAAAGCACAAGAAAGTCCATTAGAGGGTCGTTGGGATTTAACTGTAGATATGGGTGGTGGAAGAATGGCACCATCTTGGTTAGAAGTTCGTCATTCTGGGGTTAAAAATTTATTCGGAAGATTTGTTGCAGATGGTGGAAGTGCTAGACCAATTTCGCAAGTATTTTTTAAAGATGGGAAAATGAGTTTTACAATCCCACCACAATGGGACAGAACAGAAAATAATTTAGTAGTGGAAGGTGTATTAGAGGGGGATCAATTAAAAGGAACGATGGTAGCACCTTATGGTCAGAAATATACCTGGACCGGGGTTCGAGCTCCTAGGTTAAATAGCTTAAGGGAAGTGCAATGGGGGACACCTATCCAATTATTAAATTCCAAAGATTTATCTGGATGGGAAGCAATGGGTAAAAATAATCAATGGCAAAATATCGATGGGGTATTAACTAGTCCAAAATCAGGTAGCAATATAAGAACTGTTGCAGAATATGATGATTTCAAACTTCATATTGAGTTTAGGTATCCAAAAGGAAGTAATAGTGGGGTTTATTTACGAGGTCGTTACGAGATACAAATAGAAGACAATCAAGGTAAAGAACCGCAAAATGTTTATTTAGGGGGCGTCTATGGTTTCATAGATCCATGGATAAATGCTGCCAAAGCTCCAGGGGAATGGCAATCATATGATATTACTTTGGTTGGACGCATGGTAACAGTGGTCGCAAATGGCAAGACTATTATTTTTAAGCAAGAAATTCCAGGAATCACTGGAGGAGCAATAAATAGTCATGAAGGAATGCCTGGTCCAATTATGTTACAAGGTGACCATGGCCCAATAGAATTCAGAAATATCATCATCACGCCAGCTAAAAAATAAATAGTTGATGCTGTATCTAGTTTATTGATAAAAAAATGCCGCATTTCAAATGCGGCATTTTTTTTATTTTACAATCACAACTTCGTTGTAAGGTACACGATGCCTTTCACCCCAAATACCTGCTTCGGTTCCTTTACCCACTCCAATGATCATATTGACTTCTGCATCCTTTGGTAAGTTCAATGCCGCCTTAACACGCTTCGCATCAAATCCTTCCATTGGACAACTATCATAACCTTCTGCTGTGATTGACAACATAAATGTTTGAGCTGCCAGAGCGCAGGATTTGTGAACAGTTACCCGTTGGTCAGCTTTACCTTTAAAGCGCATCATGGGTCTTGCTGAACCTATAATCGTGCTTAATGCAGATCTTAAAAATGTAAGTAAGCCAAATTTATCCGATCCATATGCCATGGGCATTAATTTACCATAGTAGTTCAATAATTTTTGTTGTGCGTTGGTTGGTTCACCTACTATACTTTTATGAATGATGTCTAAGTGCCATTGCACTCTTTTTTTCCAATGATCTTGGCGTGTTACAAATACAACTAATTGCTTTGCTGTTTTTGCAGCATTTTGATTTAAACAATAGGAGTGAAAATCATTTTGTAAAGCTGGATTTTGAATCCAATAAAACTCCCATAATTGCATATTACTACTATTGGGAGAAAGTATAGCACGTTCCAGACTTCTTTGAATGACTTCGTTGGGGACTTCAATTGTAGGATCGAATTTTCTATTGGACCTTCTTTTATGAATAATTTCATCAAATGAATTGGATAAAGACATAATATTTATTTTAATAAAAAAGCCTCCAATGAATTGAAGGCTTTTTGCGTATGATCAAATGAATTTAAAATAAATCCATTGCTTTTGCGAAATAGGTAATTACACCTGGAAGTGCTAACCAGAAAAATTCTCTGTATACAAATAATAAAACCACTAAGATGACAAACCATAAAAAGAATAATGCCCAGTACTTTTTGGTATTTGATTGTGCTTCCATGAGATTACTTTGTTGTTTAATGTGTTAATGCTGATGCAAATATACAATAATTCTAATTTTGACCTATAAATTTGGTCCGTAGCTATATTTTAAATCCACTTTCCATCCATCAGGTGTAGATATGATTTTTAGTTTGTGCACTTGGTGATCGAATGAATTTTGGTAATTCATGATGGAAATGGTACTATCAACAGCACTTATTTCATTGATTTGGATGGATGCAAGCCTTAATTGTTGACGGCCTTCTTTGTCTAATCCATAATAGTTATTAGCCATTTTTTCAAAAAATGCAATATTCTCACTGTCTTCTAGCACATAGTGTCTAGCTTTTTTAAAATTGCCTTGCATGCAGTTTTCAATAAAATAGCGTCCTCCGTCCAATGGATTGTCTGCTATTTCATATTGTTCAGACGGACTGCACTGCCAAAGGAACAATGCCAAAAAAAGGTATTTTAATTTTTGTAATTGCATAAGCGAAGTTACATCTTTAGGTAGTATTTTTGAAGGATAAAGCAAAGACATGAAAAATATACTGTTATGGATGGGCATGCTGCTTGCAGGTGCCAGTTTTGGACAACAAAAGCATCCTGATTTTATGAAACGAGGCAATATTTATGAAGTCAATATTCGTCAATATACGAAGGAAGGTACATTCAAAGCCTTTGCTCAACATTTACCAAGGCTACAAAAAATGGGGGTACAAACCCTATGGTTCATGCCCATTCAACCAATATCAAAACTAGGAAGAAAAGGAAGTTTAGGATCTTATTATGCAGTGGCAAGTTATACTTCAGTGAATCCTGAATTTGGTACGCTTGAAGATTTCAATCAACTAGTAGATAAAGCACATGCATTGGGGATGAAAGTTTTAATTGATTATGTGCCTAATCACACAGGGGCAGATCATCCATGGTTAAAGTCACATCCAGACTTTTATGAGACAGATTCAACAGGTAATGCAACCTACACAGCTGACTGGACGGACACAAGGGAATTAAATTATGATCATCTTGTTATGCAAGACAGTATGATCAATACGATGAAGTACTGGTTAAATGCAACAAAAATTGATGGGTTTAGAATAGATGTTGCTTGGGGTGTTCCTTACAGTTTTTGGAAAAAATGTCTTCCAGCTTTGAAGCAAATAAGAAATTTATATTTTTTAGCAGAAGCGGATGATCCAAAATTACATGAGCTTGGTTTTGATGCCACGTATAGTTGGACTGAATTTCATCTGTTAAATGAGATTGCAGCTGGTAAAAAGCATCTAAATTCACTGGATTCGGTTTTAAATAAAATTGATTCAACATTTATAAAAGGTGCACAAAGATTGTATTTTACAAGCAATCATGATGAGAATTCTTGGAATAAGGCAGATTATGCGACCATGCCTGGAGCAAGTCATGCACCATTCGCTGTTTTTACACAGACCTATCATAGAACGATGCCTTTGATTTATAGTGGCCAAGAAGAGCCTGTATTGAGACCACTTGCATTTTTTGAGAAAGATAGCATCGAATTCAAAAAATATGAGCGCGCCAATTTTTATACAACTTTATTGAAATTAAGAAAATCAAATACTGCATTTAATGATCACGCTCAATTCAAAAGATTAACAGTAAATCATCCAAATGAAGTGATGGCTTATGAAAGAACCAATGGCAAAGATCAAGTTGTAGTGGTATTAAATTTTTCAAATCAACCTCAAACTGTTCGAATTGAAGGCTTCAATAAGACGGCTACTTATAAAGAAATTTTTAGTAAACAAGTTTTAAAAAGGGTACAAGAATTGCGATTGCCTGCATGGGGTTACAAGGTTTTTGTAAAGAAAATAATTTACGAATAAAGCATGACAAAACAATTTTTAGTAAACCAAATTCAATCAAAGCAGTCTTATCTATGTGTAGGGTTGGACACCGCAATTGAAAAACTTCCTCCAAGCCTGCCTAAAAACAAAGCTGGGATCATTGCATTTAATAAAGCAATTATTGATGCAACTGCAGATTACTGTGTCAGTTATAAAATAAACACTGCATTTTATGAATCTCAAGGCATCGCTGGTTGGGAGGCAATGGAAGCGACGTTGGCACATATTCCTTCGACTCATTTTACTATTGCAGATGCTAAAAGAGGAGATATTGGCAATACTTCTGCTCAATACGCAAAGACATTTTTTGAAACATTACCTTTTGATGCGATCACAGTGGCACCATATATGGGTAAAGATAGTATCGATCCTTTTTTAGCATATTCAAATAAGTGGACAATTGTATTGGGATTAACTTCAAATCCCGGTAGTCAACATTTTGAGCAACAAAGATTAGCGAATGGTCAATTTTTATATGAATCAGTTTTAGAGCAAGTTGCAAGTTGGGGGACACCAGAACAATTGATGTTTGTTGTGGGTGCAACTAAAGCAAATGATTTCGAGGCCATCCGAAAAATAATTCCTGAACATTTTTTATTGGTGCCTGGTGTAGGTGCACAAGGTGGAAGTTTATCAGATGTAACAAAGTTTGGCAAAAATGATGCAGTTGGTTTATTGATCAATGCTAGTAGGGCGGTAATTTTTGCAAGTAGTGGTGAGGACTTTGCCGATGCAGCAGCAATTGCTGCGAAAGGTTATGCAGACGAAATGAAGTCTTTAATGGATCCATCATAAATGGAGCTAATCGAGCTTGATCGTTTCTCTTTCTGTTTTAGCGATCACAATGGTAGCGGCACTATTTCCAATAATATTGGTAATGGCCCTTGCCTCACTCATGAATTTATCAACGCCCAATAAGAAAGCAAGTCCTTCAATAGGAATTTTTTGCATCGTAGCAAGGGTAGATGCAAGCACAATGAAACCACTACCTGTAACTCCAGCTGCACCTTTGGAAGTGAGCATCAAAATCAATAATATGGTAACAATTTCTGCCGTGCTTAAATGAACATTGTATAATTGTGCAATAAAGATGACAGCCATCGATAAATAGATAGAAGTACCATCCAAGTTAAATGAATACCCTGTTGGCACCACTAGTCCGACCACAGATTTCGAACAACCCATTTTTTCTAGTTTATTCATCAAAGAGGGCATCGCTGGTTCAGATGAAGAAGTGGCAAACACAATGAGTAATTCTTCTTTTATATTTCTTAAAAGTTTAAATATGGACAAATTAAAGTAACGTAAAATGAGTCCAAGCACTACAAACACAAATAGCGCCATCGTTAAGTACATTGTCACCATTAATTTACCCAGGGGCAAGAGTGTTGCCAGCCCATATTTACCAATTGCAAATGACATGCCACCTAATGCAGCAATTGGAGCAAAATACATCACCCATTTTAAGCCAGTAAATACATAATGTGTCCACTTTCCAATATGATGCATATATGTTTCACGTTTAGGTAAATAATTTAAAATAAATCCAACAAAAATTGCTAGGAGTAAAATTTGCAAATTTGGATTGCTTGCAATGATACCCCAAAGATCAAATTGCGTATTGGAGGTGTATTTAGCAGGGTCTTGCATCGGAAGCCCAGATTTATCAATATTTCCAGGCTGTATCCATAAGGCTACAACAACACCTAAGGCGAGTGAGAGGGTACTTACAATTTCAAAATAAACTAAAGAGATCAATCCTATTCTACCGACTTTTTTTAGATCACCCATACTCGCAATACCCAATGAAACTGTCAATAATATGATAGGATAAGTGAAAAGTTTAATGGCTTGTATAAAAATTTTTGCAAGCGGTTCTAATTGAACAGCTACATTTGGAAAAAACACACCCAAAACGATGCCAACAATGATCGCCAAGAGCACATAGAAACTAAGATGGGTTATGATTTTTCTCATATAAAATTGAGTGAATTAGTGCTTTGTAAATATAGTTTTTTAACCGCTTTCTACTACCTTTATGATCTAATCTTTATCATTAAAATTAAACTATTATGGCAGTAAGAGCAGATTTGTTTGAGTCACCCGATTACTATCAGTTAGATGAATTGTTGACAGAAGAAAATTTAATGGTTAGAAATGCAGTTAGAACCTACGTCAAAACAGAAATATCACCCATCATTGAAGAGTATGCTCAAAAAGCAGCATTCCCAAAACAGATTGTAAAGCAACTGGGAGATCTTGGTTGCTTTGGGCCTACTGTGCCAACTGAGTATGGTGGAGGTGGATTAGATTATATCAGTTATGGGTTGATGATGCAGGAATTGGAAAGAGGAGATAGTGGTGTGAGAAGTACAGCAAGTGTGCAAGGCTCTTTGGTCATGTACCCAATCTATGCTTACGGAAGTGAAGCACAAAAACAGAAATACTTACCTAAATTGGCTTCAGGGGAATGGTTAGGTTGTTTTGGATTAACAGAACCAGATCATGGTTCTAATCCTTCTGGTATGCTAACCAATATCAAAGATGCAGGAGATCATGTACTGTTGAATGGTGCTAAAATGTGGATCAGTAATGCGCCCTATGCACAAGTTGCAGTTGTATGGGCAAAAAATGAAGCGGGTGAGATCGTTGGTTTGATTGTTGAAAGAGGTATGGAAGGTTTTACAACTCCTACCACACATGGTAAATGGAGTTTACGTGCAAGTGCTACAGGTGAATTGGTTTTTGACAATGTGAAAGTACCTAAGGAAAATATTTTACCCAATGTTAAAGGATTAAAAGGACCATTAGGTTGTTTGAGTAAAGCAAGGTATGGTATTGCATGGGGCACAATTGGTGCAGCTATGGATTGTTACGATACCGCATTGAGGTATAGCAAAGAAAGAATTCAGTTTGATAGACCCATTGGAGGATTTCAATTGCAACAAAAGAAGTTGGCCGAAATGGTAACTGAAATAACCAAAGCGCAGTTATTGGTTTGGAGACTTGGTGTTTTAATGAATGAAGGTCGAGCTACACCTGCTCAAATAAGTATGGCGAAAAGAAACAGCTGTGAAATTGCCACGAATATCGCAAGAGATGCAAGACAAATGTTAGGCGGAATGGGTATTACTGGAGAGTATTCTGTAATGCGTCATATGATGAACTTAGAAAGTGTAATTACATATGAGGGTACACATGACATTCATTTGTTGATTACAGGTATGGATATTACTGGATTTAATGCATTTAAATAAATTATGGCAGCTGAGCGTATATTTTTGATAGGCATGATGGGCGCTGGAAAATCTCACTGGTTAAAACAGTTAGCCAAATGGAATAAATCTGTTGGGTATGATTTAGATGCTTTAATTGAGATGAATGAAGAGAAAACTATTGCAGAAATTTTTAGTGAGGACGGAGAAGCTTATTTTAGAAAGGCTGAATCTAAAATTTTAAAATGGTTTAAAGAAAAGAAGAAATATGTTGTTGCTACAGGCGGTGGTACTGCTTGTTTTCAAGAGAATATGGATTTCATGAAAAAAGAAGGGGTCGTTATTTGGTTAGATGAATCCATAGAAACACTTGTTAAAAGACTGTCCATCACGAAAGCCCATCGTCCTTTGATTGCTGACCTTTCTGATCAAGAACTTGCTGTCTTCTTGGAACAAAAACTGGTAGAACGGCATGCTTTTTACAAACAAGCACATTATCGTTTAACATCAGATCAGATCAATGAAGCAGGTCTAAAAAAAATTGTCCAAAAACATGCATCGTAAAATTTTATTTTGGGGTATTGTATTTGCATTTGTTTCAGTCGTGTTAGGGGCATTTGGTGCACACGCTTTAAAATCAATCTTAAGTCCAGAAAAATTACAGAGTTTTGAAACCGGAGTAAGATATCAAATTATACATGCTTTGGCATTGATTGCTTTGTTTTTATACAGTCAAGATTTTAAAGCCCATTTTGCTACTCAAAAATCATTGCTTTGGACGGCTCGCTTTTTTATACTTGGTACAATCCTTTTTTCTGGTTCTATTTATGGGCTCGCAATTTTATCGGTTACTTATCCCAATTGGACCTTTTTGCTTGGACCTATAACGCCCTTAGGAGGACTTAGTTTTATGTTGGGTTGGCTCAATTGGGCGAGATTGGTTTGGATGAATAAAGTAGATATGTAGCCAATTTCTTTTTATATTTGTCCCCATGGCAAATACGCTAAAAAGCAAAACGACACCTAAAGTAAATGCTCCGATTTTAAATCCGGATAAAGAAGCAGATGTAGTTGTTTCTGAAGTGGTAAAGGACGAAAGAACCATGAAGATTTTAGGAGCGCTCTCCTTGTTAGTCAGCTTATTTCTTTTTGTAGCATTTACATCTTATTTGTTTACATGGCAAGAAGACCAAGATATGGTTCAATTGTGGAGAACACAATTGTTTTCTACACAAGATGTAAAAGCAAATAATTTACTAGGCTATATCGGTGCGTTTATTGCTTATCAAATCATGTTCAATGGATTTGGATTAGCAGCTTATTTATTTTGCACTTTCTTCTTTGTATTAGGCGTCAATTTATTTTTTACGAAACCAATATTTAGTTTATGGCGTAACCTGAGATATGTTTTATTGGGGCTTTTGGTACTTAGCACTTGTTTAGCTTATTGTACGCCCAATACTGCATTTTCATGGGGTGGGGCACTTGGTGAATATAGCAGCAGTTGGTTAATCAAATGGGTGGGCCGATTTGGAACAGGTGCTATTTTATTTATTGCAGGTTTTAGTTATTTTATTTGGAGATTCAATCCAAGTTTTAATGTGCCTAATTTCGATTTTTTAATCCCAAAGAAAAAAATAGATGAGGCTGAATTTGTTAGTGAGGATACCGAAGAAGCAGTGAAACAAGAATGGGATTTAAACAATCCTGCTCCTGCAGCAACTCCAGTTGCAACTGGGAATACTTTAAAAGAGAATGCTTCAGGAATTTCTGTGATCATGCCGGAGGCTGATGAAACAGAAGAGACAGAAGATCTAGGGGAGCTTGGACCAAAATTATTTATCGATGAATTGTCTTTAGCACAAGAAGAAAAAAAAACTCCTTTAGAGAATGATAATGAAATCAATATAGATGATGAAGAAGAGGATGCGGTAGCATCCGATGAAGAAGCAGAGGATGAAGAAGACCTTGATATCGACGACGAGTTATTAGAAGATTTAGATCTAGAAATCAATGAAGTACCTAAAGAAGCTGTAGTCGCAGCAGTGGGTAGTTTGGCTACAAAATATGACGCCACATTAGATTTAAAAAATTACAAGTATCCAAATATCAATTTATTAGAGACCCATGGTTCTGAAAAAATTGTACAAGATCCAGAGGAATTAGAGACCTACAAGAATCAGATTATTGCTACCCTAAAAAACTATGATATTGCAATTCAACGTATTTCAGCAACAGTAGGCCCTACAGTGACTTTATATGAGATTGTACCAGCTCCCGGAGTAAGAATTAGTAGGATTAAAAATTTGGAAGATGACATTGCCTTAAGTTTGGCTGCTTTAGGTATTCGTATCATTGCACCTATACCTGGAAAGGGAACCATTGGTATTGAAGTGCCTAATATTCGCAAGTCAATTGTAAGTATGAAGACTTTATTGGCAAGTGAGAAATTCCAGTCAAGTCAACATTCATTACCAATTGCGATTGGTAAAAAAATTGACAATGAAAACTTTATTGTGGATTTAGCAAGTATGCCACACTTATTAATGGCAGGTGCGACTGGTCAAGGTAAATCTGTTGGATTGAATGCAATTTTAGTTTCTCTATTGTATAAGAAACATCCTTCTCAATTAAAATTTGTGTTGGTAGATCCTAAGAAAGTGGAATTGAGTTTATACCGTGTAATTGAAAAACATTTCCTAGCAAAATTGCCAGGAGAGGATGATGCAATCATTACCGACACCAAAAAAGTAATCAATACATTGAATGCATTGTGTATTGAAATGGATAATCGATATGATCTTTTGAAAGAAGCTGGTTGTAGGAATATCAAGGAGTACAATGAAAAGTTTACTTCTAGAAAATTAAATCCAGAAAAAGGACATCAATATTTACCCTTCATTGTATTGGTGGTGGATGAGTTTGCCGATTTAATCATGACTGCAGGTAAGGAAGTTGAAATGCCGATTGCACGTTTAGCTCAACTAGCGCGTGCAGTAGGAATCCATTTAATTATTGCCACACAACGACCTTCTGTGAACATCATTACAGGTACTATTAAAGCCAATTTCCCAGCGCGTATTGCATTTAAAGTATCTAGTAAAATTGATAGCCGAACCATTTTAGATGCGGGTGGTGCTGAGCAATTGATTGGTAAAGGCGATATGTTGGTAAGTTATAATGGAGAAATAACACGTTTACAATGTGCATTTGTAGACACGCCAGAAGTAGATCGTGTATGTAATTTTATAGCAGAACAGAAAGGTTATCCTGACGCATTTTTACTACCAGAGTACATCGACGAAAAAGATTTGGAGGCTGCTGGTTTTGATGCAGGAGATCGAGACAGTTTATTTGAAGATGCTGCTAAATTAATTGTAAGTGCTCAAGTAGGATCAACATCTTTCATACAAAGAAGGATGAAATTAGGATACAATAGAGCAGGCAGGCTAATGGACCAATTGGAGGCTGCTGGAATTGTTGGACCAAGTCAAGGAAGTAAGCCAAGAGAGGTTTTGTATAAATCTGAGGCAGAACTTTATGATTTCTTGCAAAACTTATCATAATCCATTAGGAATGTCTATTTTTGCAAATATTGGATGCAATTATATTATCTAGCCCATTATTATCCCATTATGAGAATAGTTATTATATGTTTATTGAGCGTTTTAACCTTTCAAGGTTACGCTCAGAAAGACCCGAATGCTAAAGCAATTCTGGACAAAATCGGTGTTAAAGTGAAAACCTCAAAAGGGATATTGGTTAAAATCCAACTTGTTTCAAAAAGTAACAAGGGGAAGGCATTGGGTACAAAGTTGATCCAATTGAAGATGAAAGGAGAGAAATACCTCTTGAATGAAGGTAAATTAGAGATCCTTTGTGACGGTAATTCAATCTACAATTTTGATGGCATCAATACCATTTCAAAGTCGAGTTTAGCCGAAACAGAGCAAACACTCAGCCCACAGAAATTATTAGCTGGAAATTATGATAAAGAATTCAATTTCAAGTTATTATCTCAAAATGCAGGTACTGCCACCATTGAATTATTCCCAATCGATCGTAAAAAGGCGTTTCAAAAAGTAACATTAGTAATAGATAAGGCCAAATCTGCCTTATCCAATGCTATTATTTTAGATAAAAGCAACAATATTACTGATGTTAAAGTCTTATCAATCAACTATACTGCCAGTTTAGAAGACAAATTGTTTGTTTTCAATAGATCAAAATACCCTAAAAACGTAGAAATATTTGACTAAACTAATGTTTAAGTTACGCTTTTATCCCTATCTTTGCAGCCGAAATAAACAAAATAAAACCGTAGTTAATTGTTAACTACAATAAAAGAAGTTCTACAATGTCTAACTTAACAAAAGAGAAAAAAGCAAGCATTTTTGCTGAATTTGGTGGTAAAGCAACCAACACTGGTTCAATTGAAGGTCAAATTGCTTTATTAACACAACGTATTGCGCACATTTCTGGCCATTTAAAAGCAAACCACAAAGACCATTCTACTCAAAGAGGTTTGATGCAATTAGTGGGTCAGCGTAAGCGTTTATTGGTTTATTTACAAAAACATAACCTTACTGGTTACCGCGCACTAATTGAAAAATTAGGCTTAAGAAAATAATCAAGAACTACTTATAATAGCTGTCCCAACTGTAATAATGCGGTTGGGATTAGTTGTTTATAAGCGTGTGTCAGTGCAAATCACAAAAAAATTAAACATGTTATCACAACCAAAATCAGTAAAATTCGAGATCAATCCTGGTCAAGAAATTTTTATAGAGACAGGTAAATTGGCACGTCAAGCAGACGGTGCTGTTACCATTAGACAAGGCAATTGCATTTTATTAGCTACCGTGGTAGCAAATAAAGAACCTAAAGAAGGACAAGATTTCTTTCCTTTAAGCGTAGATTATCAAGAGAAGTTCGCTTCTGCAGGACGTATACCAGGATCATTCTTCAAAAGAGAAGCGCGTTTAAATGACTATGAGATCTTAACAAGCAGATTGATTGACCGTGCTTTAAGACCTTTGTTTCCAGAAGATTATTTATGTGATGTACAAGTATTGATCTCATTGGTTTCTAGCGATGAGAACGTAATGCCTGATTCATTAGCATGTTTAGCGGCTTCAGCTGCATTAGCAGTTTCTGATATTCCAATTAAAGAAATCATTTCTGAGGTAAGAATTGCGAAGATTGATGGTCAATTTGTGATCAATCCTTCAAAAGCTGAACTGACAAAATGTGATTTAGAATTCATCATTGCTGCTACAGAAAAGAATTTGATGATGGTAGAAGGAGAGGCTAAAGAATGTTCTGAAGAAGAATTGATTCAATGTTTAGAAATTGCACACGAAGCAATCCGTAAGCAAATCAAAGCACAAGCTGAATTAAGAAAAATCGTTGGTATTACTTCTGTTCGTGATTACAAGAAACCAGAGCAAGACGAAATGATCCGCGAAAAAGTATATGCATTTGCTAAAGCAAAAGTAGATGCTATCGCAAGATTAGGTTCTGCAAAACACGAAAGAAGCGATGCTTTCAGTGCATTGAAGAAAGAAATCATAGAGCATTTAGGTACAGAAATCACAGACTTGCAAAAGAAATTAGCAGGTAAATATTACGAAGACCTTAAGTGGGAAGTAGTTAGAGATATGATGGTAGATAGTCGTGTGCGTTTGGATGGTCGTAAATTAGACGAAGTACGTCCTTTAGCAATGGAGATTGGACCATTACCAACACCACATGGATCTTCTTTATTTACAAGAGGGGAGACTCAATCTTTAACAACAGTAACATTAGGAACTAAGTTAGATGAGTTGATGCAAGAGACTGCTGCAAGTGCTGAATATGCGAAATTCTTCTTACACTATAATTTCCCTCCATTCTCTACAGGTGAAGTGAAAATGATGCGTGGTGTAGGTCGTCGTGAAGTAGGACACGGTAACTTGGCAATGCGTTCTTTAAAACAAATGTTGCCAGACAGCACAGTATTCCCTTACACAGTTCGTGTAGTTTCTGATATCTTAGAATCAAACGGTTCGTCTTCCATGGCAACAGTTTGTGCCGGCTCATTAGCATTAATGGACGCAGGTGTGCCTATTCCTAAACACGTAAGTGGTGTGGCCATGGGATTGATTTCAAGAGAAGACGGCAAATATGCCATCTTAACAGATATCTTAGGAGATGAAGATCATTTAGGTGATATGGACTTCAAGGTAACCGGTACACGCGATGGTATCTGCGGTGTTCAAATGGACATCAAAGTAGATGGTTTAAGCATGGACATCATGAGAGAAGCATTGTCTCAAGCAAGAAAAGGACGTTTACACATTTTAGATGCAATGTATGCGTGTACACCAGCTGCACGTGCAGATGTGAAACCACATGCGCCAAGAATGGTTAAAATAATCATAGATAAGGAATTTATCGGTGCGGTGATCGGACCAGGTGGAAAGATCATCCAAGAAATGCAAAGAACCACAGGTGCTACAATCAATATCGAAGAAGTGGGCAACCATGGTGAAGTGAGTATCTTCTCTGCGAATAAGGAGAGCCTTGACGCAGCTGTAAGATGGATCAATGGCATTGTAGCGGTACCAGAAATTGGTGACGAATATGAAGGTGTTGTGAAGGGTATTAAAGAGTTCGGTGCTTTCGTTGAATTTATGCCAGGCAAGCAAGGTTTATTACACATTAGTGAAATTAGCTGGAAGCGTTTGGAAACAATGGAAGGTATCTTTAATGAAGGGGATACAGTAAAAGTGAAGTTGATTGGCTTGGATCCAAAAACAGGCAAGTTCAAATTAAGTCATAAAGCTTTATTGCCTCGTCCAGAGCAAGCACCTCGTGAAGACAGAGGTCCTCAACAAGGATAAACTTACATTAGTAAAATAGAAAATGCTCCACTTTAACCCTGGAGCATTTTTTTTGGCACTAACTTTACAAATAGAAAAATCACACTTATGTCCAAAGAATACATTCAAATAGACTTCGACTTTAACAACCAAGAACAGTTTGATATGCTTGTCGCTGAATTGGCAGATTTAGGCTTTGAGGGGTTTAATGAGGAAGAACTAGAACAGAGGCAAAATGATGGGGTTGAATTAACCAATGGGCTAGGTGTAGGTGCTGGGCACTGTGAAACCTTTATGTTAGCTTCTAAATTTGAAAAAGATCAAGTTCAAAATGAATTAGATCTTATATTTAATAAATATAATTTAACATATTCAAAATCAATAATTAAAGAACAAAATTGGAATGCTGTTTGGGAGTCTAATTTTGATCCAGTACGGGTGGGTGATTTTGTTGGAATCAGGGCCCATTTCCATCCTACATTTGATCCCCCAGTTGAGTACGAAATTCATATTACACCAAAAATGAGTTTTGGGACTGGTCATCATGCAACAACTTATACTGTGATGCAATTGATGCAAAACATGGATTTTCAATCTAAAACTGTATATGATTTTGGAACAGGAACAGGAATTTTAGCCATTTTAGCCGAAAAATTAGGTGCAAAAATGGTGCTTGCAGTAGATAATGATGATTGGTGCATCGAAAACGCAGAGGAGAATATTTTAAATAACAATAGTAGGGTAATTAGAATTGAAAAAGTGGAATCTGCCCTGCAATCCCAACAATTTGATATTGTGATTGCCAATGTCAATAGACATATCATTGAAGCTAATTTGGATGAATTAACCCTTGTTGGTAAACCGGGCAGTCGTCTCGTGCTGAGTGGTTTATTAGTTGAAGACCGGGAGGCTATCATTGAATTAGCAGGTCAAAAAGGTTGGAAATTCCAAAAAGAACAGCCATTGAATGGATGGGTAAGCTTGGTGTTTAACAGATAGTATTCCTTGTCTTCACAAGGGTTACTAACAGGCATTTATTTTTTTGGTTGTATATTTGTTTACCCCAAAAATGATTGAATGAACGAAATAATGCTTGTTATAGTTGCTTACCTGCTTGGTTCGATACCTACATCTGTATGGGTAAGTAAGCTGGTTTTTGGAATAGATATACGTCATTACGGAAGTGGCAATCCAGGGGCTACGAATACATTTAGAGTATTAGGTGCTAAATGGGGTACATTTGTGATGATAGCGGATGTAACCAAAGGGATCATTGCCACCTCATTGTATATTCTGCTTCCTTATTATTTACAAGACGAACTTGCTAGAACAAATTTTATGATTGCCTTGGGTTTAGCTGCAGTGATTGGGCATATTTTCCCAATTTGGGCCGATTTTAAGGGTGGAAAAGGTGTGGCGACAATTTTAGGGATGGCTTTGGCGATTCAGCCACTTGTAGCCTTAATTTGTATTCTAGTTTTTTTAGTCACTTTATTCACTACCAGATTTGTTTCTCTAAGTTCAATGCTAGCAGGTGTGTCTTTCATGGTGCTTATCTTGTTTATTTTCAAGGAGAAAGAGACTTCTTATAGAATTTTTGCTATCATAGTTGCATTGATGCTGGTGGTGACGCATCAAAAAAACATTGGAAGGCTTCTAAAAGGCGAAGAACATAAAGCCCCATTGTTTAAAAAAAATAGAAAACAGCAGGATTAAATCATAATAAATCTTTATTTTTAGTTGATTATCAATCAATTATACCGTTTTATTTAATAAACTACTTGCTAAATAATTGGAATTGCTTAACTTTGCAATCCTTATAAATCCTAACATTTATGTCGATCAGTCAGAATATATTAGAGAAATTACAGTTGAAAGAGGAGAAAAATTTACTGATTCAAGGTTTACCTTCTAGTTTAGAAAAGCAGTTTGCAAAATTAAATTATTGTAAAAACCTAACACCATTACTGAAAACTAGGAAAATCGACTTTGCACTTATTTTCGCAATCAATCAATTGCAATTGAACAATATTTTGAAGGAGGTTTTTTCTGCACTGACCAACGAGAGTAAATTGTGGATTGCCTATCCTAAAACAACCTCAAAAATTGTTTCAGATTTAAATAGAGATGCGAGTTGGGAAATTTTAGCCAATAACGAATATGAAGCGATTCGTCAAGTCACTTTAGATCATGTATGGACTGCACTCCGTTTTACTAAATACGATCAAATACCTAATAGAAATAGATCTTTTGCAGATTTTAAATCGCCCAATATTGAAATTGATGATTTTGAGAAAAGATTGATTGCTTTGCCAATTGAAGTGGAAAAATTATTCCAATCACATGAAGAAGCCAGATCATTCTTTACTTCACTCTCTATTATCAATCAAAAGGAATATTTAAGTTGGATCAACGGCGCAAAGAAGGAAGAGACAAAGCAAAAGCGTTTAGAGGCAACTCTAGAAAAGTTAATTGCTGGTAAGCAAAATCCTTCCGAGAAGTAATCCTTAATCAAAATTTATTTGAAAATTACTGTCCCAATTATTTGGGTTAGATCGCGTTCAGCGTCTTTTAAATGCTTGTGAATATGCAGTAGTTGTATTTGATCTTCACCGCTTGCTTTTTCCATATCCACCTGATTCTGACGAATCATCTTTTTAATTTTCCTCAACTTAAAGTACAATAAACTTACTTCAATTTCATGTTGAAATGGGGTTGCTGCAACTGCTTTTTTAATTCCCAGTTTTTCGTTCCATCTTTGACTCAACTCGTGTTCAGGTTCAAATAGGCCCATTACCATTTGTTGAATTTGAGGGTCTTCGTGGTATTGTAAAGTCTTATTATTTGGATTTTTACCAGCTTGCTGCCAATCAAAATATACTTTTACTAACTGAATCATTGAGGTATTATCTAAGGGGAATGGTTCAAGTTCTTCTGCTATCCAAGTGGAAACTAACCTTCCGTCAGCCAATACCTCATTTCCATATTCAATTAGTAAGCGCACCAAGTTTTTTTCGTGTAAAAGGTCTTTGTCAAGAACGATGTCTATATTGTCCAGCTCCTGGGTTTCGTTCTGAAAACTAGGCATTAAAATGGCTGCTTCATCGTAGGCCATCTTTTTTTCTTCCTTAACAATTTTATCTCGTTTGAATTTATTGACTAGCTGCGTTAAGCCAGTTTCATCAATGCGCAAAATATCAGCACATTTTCTAATGTATTCCTGAAGTTTTGTAAAATCTTCGGCCTTATTGATTTTGCTTAAGGTCTCTGCCATTTGATTGACAAGACTATTCTTTTTATTAAGATCACCTCCAACTTCTTTTAACTGTACTTCTAATTGAAATAAAATAAAATCCTTCTTCGCAGATTGCACGAAAGCCCTAAAAGCATCGGGCCCCACTTTGTTCACATAGCTATCTGGATCTTCGTTGTCGGGAATCAATACCAGCTGCACATTCAGACCTTCTTCTAAAGCCATATCCAAACCTCTTAGAGCAGCTTTTACACCCGCAGCATCCCCATCATAAATGATGGTCAAATTCTGCGTATATTTTTTTACCAATCTCAGTTGATCAATCGTCAAAGAAGTACCGCCACTTGCCACTACGTTTTCAATACCCGCTTGGTGTAGGCTCACCACATCTGTATAACCTTCTACTAGTAAACATTCATTTGCTTTATCAATAGCGGTTCTTGCAAAATAAGAGCCATATAAAATCTTACTCTTGATATAAATTTCATTCTCAGGGGTATTGATGTATTTTGGAGCGCGGTCGTTCTTGGCAATCTGTCTTGCGCCAAATCCAATGATTTTCCCTGTGGTATTGTGAATTGGGAAAATGATACGGTCCCTATAATTGTCCTGCCATTCACCATTGCGTTCTACGACTAAGCCGGTTCTTGCAAATAAATCTGGATTGAATTGATTTTGAATCAATGCTTTTGCTAAGCTATCTTTTTCAGAAGGGTTGTATCCAATTTTAAATTTCTCAACAATTGGACGTAAAAAACCGCGATGCTGCATGTAGCTTTGTGCAATGGTTGCACCCGCTTCTGTATCCCAATATTGCTTGGTGAAAAAATCCATGGCAAAATGATTGATCGCATATAAACTGTCTGCAGTTTGTTGCGCCATCTTTTGCGCTGGACTCGTCTCTGTTTCTTCGATCTCAATATTGTACCTGGCAGCCAACCATCTTAAAGCCTCCACATAACTATACTTTTCATGTTCCATCAAAAATGTGATGGTATTACCGCTCTTGCCACAGCCAAAACATTTGTAGATTTCCTTGGCAGGGGAAACGGTAAAAGAAGGCGTTTTTTCGTTATGGAAGGGACAGTTGCCGAGGTAATTAGTGCCTCTTTTTTTCAATTTTACAAATTCACCTACCACATCAATGATGTCAATTCGGCTGGTAATTTGTTGAATGGTTTGAGGCGTGATCATAGGAGCGCGAATTTAACAAATCTTATACTATTCTTGGGTAGAAAACTCCATATCGTCACTATCTAATAGTTCTCGTTCAATTTCTTCCATTTGAACGATGTCCCATGCCTCTGATTCTGTTGGGGTTAGGTTCATCACTTCACCAAAATCGGTCGAATCTAAGGCATTTTGGAGGCTATCCGATAAGCAACAAAGTACAAAACTGGTATTATTGTCATAGAAAACTTCTTGATTTTGGGCAAAGAGCTCAATAATGCTTAAATCCCAATGTTGCACCGCTGACAAGTTTACAACTAGGTTTTTGGGACTATTTGAACCAAGTTTTTGTATCATTTCATTCAATTCTGGCACGAGATTTGAACTAAGATTGACATCGAGTAGGCTCAAAACGGTAAATTTCTCTTTGGTATCTATTTTATAGTGCATAGTGACATACTTTAGGGTAAAATTATTCGTTTATCTTATAACAGCTCGAAATAATTATATGGATAACAATTTTTCAACACAAGTTAAGGAAATCATCTCTTATAGTAGAGAAGAGGCTTTAAGACTAGGCAATGATTTTATTGGTGCGGAGCACCTTATGTTAGGGCTGATCCGTGACCAAGAAAATACAGCTATTAAGGTTTTAAGGCAATTGAATGTGAATTTGGGGGAATTAAGAAAAGAGATTGAATTGGCTGTAAAAGACAAGTCTGGTAAAAATATTGCCAATATTAACAGTTTGCCTTTAACAAAACAAGCAGAGAAAGTAATTCGAGTAACTGTTTTAGAAGCCAAAGCTTTAAAAAGCCCGATGGTAGAAACGGAACACCTCTTATTGAGTATACTTAAGAACAAAGAAAATATAGCAACTCAAATTTTAAATCAATTTGATGTGGACTATGATTTATTCCGTAATGAATTAGGGATGGTTGGATCGTCGCCATCTTCGCCAATAAGTCCGAGTGCAGAATACCAGGAGGAAGGTGAAGATGATTTTGAAGACGAAAAAGGAAGGTCCAGTTTTGGTGGAGGAGCAAAATCTAAACCTAATGCGCCTAGTAAATCAAAAACACCTGTCTTAGACAATTTTGGAAGAGACATTACTAAATTAGCCGAGCAAGAAGCACTGGATCCAATTGTAGGAAGAGAAGCAGAAATAGAGCGAGTGAGTCAGATTTTGAGTCGTCGTAAGAAAAACAATCCAATCTTAATTGGTGAACCAGGGGTGGGTAAGACGGCTATTGTAGAAGGCTTGGCATTGAGAATTGTACAAAGAAAAGTAAGCCGTGTTTTATTTGACAAAAGAGTGATTTCATTAGACCTAGCTGCTTTAGTGGCAGGAACTAAATATCGTGGCCAGTTCGAAGAGCGCATGAAAGCAATCATGAATGAATTGGAGAAAAATAGAGATGTAATTTTATTTATAGATGAGATTCATACCATTGTGGGTGCTGGCGGTGCGAGTGGTTCGTTAGATGCCTCTAATATCTTTAAACCTGCATTGGCTAGAGGGGAATTGCAATGCATTGGGGCTTCTACTTTAGATGAATATAGAATGCATATCGAAAAGGATGGTGCATTGGATCGTCGTTTCCAAAAAGTTATTATTGAGCCACCGAGCGTGACTGATACAATCACCATTTTGAACAATATAAAGTCTAAGTATGAAGATTACCACAGTGTAGTCTATGACCAAGAAGCGATTGAAGCTTGTGTGAAATTAAGTGATCGTTATATGACTGATCGTTTATTACCAGACAAAGCAATTGACGTATTAGATGAGGTAGGTGCTAGAGTGCACTTGAAAAATATTTCTGTTCCACAAGATATTGTTGACTTAGAAAAACAAATCGAAGAAGTTAAGAACGAAAAAAATAGAGTGGTAAAAAGCCAGCGCTTCGAGGAGGCAGCAAGTTTAAGAGATACGGAGAAAAAATTAGGAGAAGCTTTAGAGAAAGCTAAATTGAATTGGGAAGAAGACAGTAAGAACAAGCGATTCCCTATCAATGAAGAGCATATTGCTGAAGTCATTAGTATGATGACTGGCATACCTGTAAAGCGTATGGTAGAAGCAGAGACAACTAAATTACGCAAGATGGCTGATGACATGAAAGGGATGGTCATTGGTCAGGACGACGCAATTAGTAAAGTGGTGAAGGCGATACAAAGAAATAGAGTAGGCTTAAAAGATCCCAAAAAACCAATCGGCACATTTATCTTTCTAGGTCCAACCGGTGTTGGAAAAACTGAACTAGCGCGTGCATTGGCAAGAAATATGTTTGACTCAGAAGAATCTTTGATTCGTATTGATATGAGTGAATACATGGAAAAGTTTGCTGTTTCCCGTTTAATCGGAGCCCCTCCAGGTTATGTTGGATATGAGGAGGGTGGACAATTAACAGAAAAAGTGCGACGCAAACCTTACTGTGTAATCTTATTAGACGAAATTGAAAAAGCACATCCAGATATTTATAATATTTTATTACAAGTATTAGATGATGGTATTTTGACGGATGGTTTAGGAAGAAAAGTGGATTTTAAAAACACATTAATCATCATGACTTCAAATATTGGTGCACGTCAATTGAAAGAATTTGGTGATGGTGTAGGATTTGCGACTGCTACAAGAGTTCAGCAAACCGAAGATAATAACCGATCTGTAATTGAAAAGGCATTGAAGCGAACATTCTCGCCAGAGTTTTTGAATCGTATAGATGACGTCATTGTATTCAATTCATTGACTAAAGAAAATATTTTCTTGATCATTGATATCATCATGAAGCACGTACTTGCAAGATTGGTCAATTTAGGATTGAATTTAGTTTTAACAGATGCCGCAAAAGAATTTATTGCAGATAAAGGGTATGATGTTCAATTTGGTGCAAGACCTTTACATAGAGCCATTCAAAAATACATTGAAGATCCATTGGCCGAAGAGATTTTGAATCATTCAGTGAAAGAAGGAGATACTTTAGTAGGCGATTTAGACAAGGAAAAAACAGGGTTAACTTTTACATTACAAAAAAAGGAAAAAGAAAAAACACCCAAAGCACCTAAAGAACCAAAGCAAGATTAAAGTATAATTTGCTAAAAAAAACAAAGGCCCCCAATTTAAAAATTCGGGGCCTTTGTTGTTCATCGAGTTTTATTTTAGTAATGTCTTACTTAGAATTCCAGCGATAAGTTTTAATGTCAAGACCAGCTAGGTCCAACATTCTTGAAACGACTGTCATGGCTACTTCTTCGATCGTTTGAGGTTTACTATAGAAACTTGGGGTAGCTGGACAAATAATACCACCAGCAAGTGTGACAGTTTCCATATTGCGAATATGGATTAAATTATAAGGGGTTTCTCTAGCGACCAATATCAATTTTCTGCGTTCCTTTAATATTACATCAGCTGCACGGGTTGTTAAATCATCACTTATGCCAGCAGCAATTCTTCCTAATGTCCCCATACTACAAGGCACTACCAACATGATATTGTATTGAGCAGATCCAGATGCAAATGGAGCATTAAAATCCATTTTGTGGTAAAAATCAAATGGATATTTCAGGTAATCTTGATTGCCTAATTCAGTTTCCCAAACAATCTTTGCATTGTCACTCATAATGATGCCTACGGACTCATATTGACTTGGTATTTTCATTAAGCTATCAAGCAATGCTTTAGCATAAAGTGCACCACTGGCGCCTGTGATGGCGATGACGATTTTATTTGACATAAATAGATAACAAAAATAGCAATTAAAAGTTGACCTGAATATAGGACAAAAAAATCCCCTCCATCTTCTAATGGAGGGGAGGTCCTTATTCAGGTAAGGGGCAATTATATTTTATACATTTTCTCGTAATATTCGTCTGCCATTCGATTGCTATCAAATTGGAAACGAACGTCTTTCATGCCATTTTGTGTGATTTGTCTCCATGTATCTTTTTGCTCATAATACATTGGCACAATTTGTTGTTCAAGAATCTTGTACAATTCATTTAAATCATATTCATCCTGTGCTTCTGTGCTCATATTCGCGTAATCTGCTTTAGGAACGACAAACCCATTGTTGCCATGGTTAACAAACTCTGGTATCCAACCATCATCTGTAGAAAAATTGACTGCACCATTCATTGCAGCTGTCATACCACTGGTTCCAGAAGCTTCTCTGGGAACTCTTGGATTATTCAACCAAATATCAGATGCTTGTTTTAATCGTTTACTTAATGCTAATTCATAGCCTACCAATACTGCAACATTCCTGTAGTTCTTGCTTAAGTTTACTAAATGATTAAACTGAGAAATTGCTGGATGGTCTACTGGATATGGTTTTCCTGCAAAAATAATTTGTACAGGGTATTTTAAGTTGGATAATAATTGCTCGAATCTTTCTAGATCCCAAGATAGAAAGTCTGCACGTTTGTAGCCAGCAAACCTTCTTGCCCAAACAATGGTCAACACTTTAGGATCAAATATTTTCCCAGTCTGGTCTGCTACAATTTCAAAAGCACGCTTTTTGAGGTACCATTTTCTATCGTCAAATCCAGCGTCATCTCCTGACTCAGCAAATTTGTACAATTGTTTATCTGCCCAATAACGCCAGTTTTGTGCATTCGTAATATGGTCAATAGGACAAATTCCTTCATATTTACCCCACATTTCACGGCTCACATGTCCATGCAATTCAGACACGCCATTGGCTTTTCTAGCAAATCGCAATGCTGCCAAAGAATGGTTAAATTGATCATCATGGATACCAGTTAATCTCCTCACTTCATCTATACCCAATCCACAGAAATAGCCCATCTTATGACATAAGTATATATCATGCTTTTCGTTACCAGCTTCTTCTGGAGTATGCGTTGTGAATACTAATCGTTTTTTAACTTCCTCTAATGATTTGTATTTATTCAATAAATAGAATGCTGAAGAGAAACCATGTGCTTCATTCAAGTGGTACACTTCTGGATTAAAATTCAATTCGTCAATTAATTTAGCACCACCCACACCTAACAAAATAAATTGAGCCACTTTAGTTGCAACATTGGCATCGTATAATCTATGGGTTATAGTTTGAGAGACATAATCATTCTCTGGCAAATCGGTGCTCAATAAAAACAATGGAGCGCTGCAAAAAATATTAGGTGCTAAGTAATATGCTTTCACCCAAACTGGATGGTCATGAATTAAAATTTGATATTTGATACCAGTATCTTCTAAGAAGCTGTACATCTTCTCCATAAAAGTTACTTGCAGCGTTTGGTCCTGATTTCTTGCTTGATCGTAGTAGCCATATTTCCATAGCATTCCGATACCAATCATATTTTGATTTAATTCATAAGCACTTCTTAAATGTGAACCAGCTAAAAAACCTAATCCACCACTGTAAATTTTAAGCGGTTGGTGGATAGCGAATTCCATAGAAAAATATGCAGCTTTCTTGGAATACTTTTCATTAATAGGATAAGGAACTTGATAGTTTCTAAAAGACATGTTTTTGATCTTTGGTTATTTTGAGGCACAATATAATCCTATTTGCCTAAAATTTTGATCAAACCCAATCCTAGTGTGGATAACAATCGTTTGCAATAGCCAAATGTGGATTATTTCTTTGCCTTTGGCTTTCTTTTTTTGTCGTAACTATCATTAAAATAACAGGTCATATTTCTATGATTTCCGCAATTTCCATCTTCTTTTATCTTGATAACATTCCCTATGATGGTAAATTGAATGGTACAAGGATCTCCTTTTTCAGAATAAGTTGCTTGGTTCTTATTAAAATTCAAAAGGCCTTTAAGTTCTCCAACGCAAGTCCCTGACTTCTTTTCAAAATGTAAAAAAAATTGGTATTTGTTTGGATTTCCAAAATCCCTTAAAGAGATAAAATTCTTTTTATCTCTTGCATAGTCTCCACTGAAACTATTCGATGTAGGTAAAGTGTCAATTGGATTTAGAATTGCCTTTTGTTCAGGTTTGATATTTGCATCAAAATAAATTAATCTAAATCCTTGTTCTGTATAAGCCCAGCCCTTTTTTTCGTAAGTGAATCCTTGTTCTGGATCTAATTTATTTTCTTCTACTAAAAAAGTAGGCTCTTTATTGATGAGTAAATTCTTGCCATACAATTGAGAACCTTGATGAACGATATCAAATGCTGTCAATACTTTGAAACCTAAAAAAATATTTTTCTTACTAAAGGTAATTACTGAAACAACTTGCTTATTGGTTGTTTTATGGTTAAGTAATAAATAATACTCTGTTTCTTTTTCGATTTTCCCAACAGGATAGAGTAAGCCATTTTTAACATCATTTGGAACAATGGCATTTACAACTGTATCGGGTAAAAATTGACTCAGTGCTTTTTTCCCAATTTCGATGGTGTCTGTGATGCTTGCCAAATTGGTGTCATTGATGCGCAGTGGCAGGGCTATAGTTTTGAATGCTTTATTAAAATCATTGATTTTTAAAGGGGTGTTCCCAGAAAGATCAGTCTTAGTTTCTGAACAACCAATCAATGCCAATAGGATCAAAAGATAACTTAGATGGCGCATGGCACTCTATTTTTTGCTAAAATAGGCAAGAATATGAGTTTCACAAAAGGTTTATGGTTAAATTTACATATCAAATTATGTTTCATAAATCCCTTGATCAATTACACGAGTCTGTTCCAGTTCAAAACAAAACTGGTTGGAAAAAGCTATTTGCCTTTATTGGTCCAGCTTATTTAGTAAGTGTTGGTTACATGGATCCAGGTAATTGGGCAACAGATTTACAAGGAGGTGCAGCCTTTGGGTTTCAGTTAATTTGGATATTGCTTTTGAGCAATATGATGGCCATTCTTTTACAAAGCTTAAGTGCTCGTTTGGGTATTGTAAGGCGTTTAGATTTGGCACAAGTCAACAGAGAAACCTATCCTAAATTTGTGAATTTTTGTTTGTATGTACTTGCTGAGTTAGCAATAGCTGCTACCGATTTAGCAGAAGTCTTGGGAATGGCAATCGGAATTAAATTATTGACTGGATTGCCATTGATGTATGGTACCATTATTACCGTAACAGACACCTTTTTATTCATGTTGTTGCAACGTTATGGGATGCGAAAAATGGAGGCATTTATAGTTGTTTTAGTCGCAACTATTGGAGGTAGTTTTCTTGCAGAAATGATCATTGCAAAACCAGACCTTATAGGAGCGGCAAAAGGTTTAGTGCCATCCAAATTATCACCAGGTGCTTTATATATAGCTGTTGGAATGATTGGGGCAACAGTGATGCCACATAATTTATATTTACATTCTGCACTAGTACAAACAAGAAAAATTGAGCGCAGTAGTGCAGGAATCAAAAAATCTTTATGGTATAATTTGGTGGATAGTACGGTGGCATTGAATGCAGCATTTTTTGTGAACGCAGCAATATTAATACTTGCTGCCACCGCTTTTTACAAAACAGGTAACCAATCCGTAGCAAAGATTGAAGAAGCACATGCATTGTTGGCGCCTTTGCTAGGTTCAAAACTTGCACCTATTTTATTTGCAGTAGCATTAATTGCCGCTGGACAAAGTTCAACGGTTACAGGTACTTTGTCTGGTCAGATTGTGATGGAAGGTTATTTAAATTTAAGGTTAAATCCATGGATAAGAAGACTGCTAACACGTTTAGTAGCAATTGTTCCAGCGGTGTTGGTGATAGGATTAATGGGAGAAGGAAGGGTAGATGAACTACTTGTTTTTAGTCAAGTAATTTTGAGTTTACAACTTGGTTTTGCTGTAATACCATTGATTCATTTTGTGAGTGATAAAAAAACGATGGGCGAATTTGCGATTCCAAATTGGGTAAAAATATTATCCTGGCTAGTTGCTAGTATTTTGGTTTATTTAAACGCCAATTTGGTATTTGATTTTACAAAAGCGTTTTTAGAAGGGTCTACTGTTTTAACAATTAAAATTTTGGTAGTGCTTGGTATTGTTTTCTTTTTTGCTTTACTATTGTACATTATTTTGTTTCCATTGATCCAATCTAAACAAAAAAGAGAAAGAACCACCTTACATGGTGCTGCTGTTGAATTGGATTGGACAAAAGTAGCCCCTATAGACCGGATAGCGATTGCTGTTGATTTCAGCACTGGTGATGCGAATTTAATTAGGTCTGCCATTGCACAAGCAAATCCAACTACGCAATTGATATTAATACACGTAGTAGAAAGTGTCACAGCAAGTTATTTCCAAGAGTCAAGTGATGATGAAGAATCAAGAAAAGACAAGGAGCGTCTCGAATTATATGCAGCATCGTTAATGCACAAAGGATACAATGTTAGCATTGAATTAGGCTATAAGAATAGGGTAAAAGAGATTGTACGCATTGTTGGTAAGGTAGACGCACAGTTGTTAGTAATGGGCGCGCATCGACATCAGGGCTGGAAAGATTATTTTTTTGGGGAGACAATTGAGTCTGTTCGACACAAAGTGCGTATGCCTGTCTTGATTGTGAATCATACCTCCTAATAATACAGCTCATTTTTAGTTACATTTAGTACATTTGCAGACAAAATATTAAAACATATGGGACAGAAAATTAAAGTTGCCAATCCAGTCGTAGAATTGGATGGAGATGAAATGACAAGAATCATTTGGAAATTTATTAAGGATAAATTGATTTTACCTTACTTAGAGCTGGATATTAAGTATTATGATTTAGGTATGGAGTACCGCGATCAAACAAACGATCAGGTTACAATAGATGCTGCCAATGCGATCAAGCAATACGGTGTTGGTATTAAATGTGCAACCATTACACCAGATGAACAAAGAGTTGAGGAGTTTAAGCTAAAGCAAATGTGGAAGAGCCCTAATGGTACAATTCGCAATATCTTAGATGGTACTGTTTTTCGTGAACCAATTGTTTGTGCGAATGTGCCACGTTTAGTTCCCAATTGGACTGCGCCTATTTGTATTGGCCGCCATGCATTTGGAGATCAATATCGTGCTACAGATTTTGTTACTAAAGGGAAAGGTAAATTAACTGTGAAATTTGAAGGTGAAGATGGAACTGTACAAGAATTTGAAGTATTCAATTTTAAAGGAGATGGCGTTGCGATGGCAATGTACAATACTGATGAGAGTATTTATGGTTTCGCAAGAGCTTGTTTCAATCAGGCATTGGCTAAAAAATGGCCTTTATACTTGTCAACTAAAAATACAATTTTGAAGAAATATGACGGACGTTTCAAAGATATTTTTGAAGACGTTTATCAAAATGAATTCAAAGCAAAATATGCTGAAGCAGGAATTACTTATGAGCATCGTTTAATTGATGACATGGTAGCAAGTGCCTTAAAATGGAATGGTAATTTTGTTTGGGCATGTAAGAACTATGATGGCGATGTTCAGTCTGATACTGTTGCACAAGGATTTGGTTCCTTAGGTTTAATGACTTCGACTTTGATTACACCTGACGGTAAAGTAATGGAAGCAGAGGCTGCGCATGGAACTGTGACACGTCATTATCGTGAGCACCAAAAAGGCAATAGAACTTCAACGAATCCAATTGCATCTATTTTTGCGTGGACTAGAGGTTTAGAATTTAGAGGTCAATTGGATAATAACCAAGCATTAATCCGTTTCTCGAAAGCTTTAGAAGAGGTTTGTATTGAGACTGTTGAATCTGGAATTATGACAAAGGATTTAGCAGTTTGTATACATGGTAATAAAGTAAAACATGGGGAACATTATGTTTATACAGAAGAATTTTTAGTTGCATTAGATGCAAACTTGCAAAAGAAGTTAGCCTAATTAATATTTAACTTGGATATAAAAAAAGCCACTCAAAAGAGTGGCTTTTTTTATAAGTAGAAAATTATCCTTTCTTTTTCATTTCAGCACATTTGCCATCTTTCATACATTTTTTATCGCATTTGTGTGCTTTTGTTTCTTTCTTACAATCCTTACAATCTTTTTTACCACAGTTTGCAGAAGCTGTGTTTACAGCCATCAATAAAACTGAAGCAAATAATACAGTTGCTATTTTTTTCATAATGTTATAATTTTATTTTTATAAATTTCGTATTGCAAATTAAGCATTCAGTTGGAATTAAGTAAATTATGCCATATGATTTAACTCAGTTTTACCTAAAGTCAATTTAAATTTTACTTTAATACTTCTAAAATTGGTTTCCCTATAGATCCGCTTGGCATTTGAATTCCTAGTAAGCTAGACAAGGTTGGGGCGATATCAGTCATATAATTCACTGAATGTACCTGTCCTTTTTTGATGCCGTTGCCATACCATAATAATGGGATATGGGCGTCATAGTTATAAAATACACCATGGTTTGTACCTGTGGGGTAGCCATCCATATAGCCTGATTTCGTTACAATAAATAGGTCGCCACTTCTTTGAGGGTTATAGCCATTGACAATCCTTTCTCTCAATGTGGAGGGTAGCGGTGCTTCAGCAGCTTCTCTAGATTCTACCACTTGTAATATACCGGGTTTTTGTTCAATATATTGCTGCACAATTTTAACAAGATCCTCTTGATCGACCTCTAAACTATCCATCAATGGATGGTTAAAATGGATATTGTATTCTCCAATGGCAGCAATCAATCTTTCATTCAAGCCATTTTTTAACAATACTTGTCCTAATTCTTTCTTTAATCCAGCTTCACTGATTAACCCACCGGGTATTTTATGTTTTTTTGCAAAGTCTGGTATATTGGCAACTGCATGGTCTGCTGTCAAGAAAACTGTGTAGTTATTTTTACCAACTTGTTTGTCTAAACTGGCAAAAAGTTGTGCAATCAATGCATCTAATTTGATGTAGCCATCTAATGTTTCCCAAGAATTTGGACCAAAAGAATGGCCTATATAATCGGGTGAAGAGAAACTGATTGCAAGCAAATCGGGTCGATCATCAGTACCCATTTTTTCGTTAATCAATGCCTGTTCTGCTAATTCTACTATTAAATTATTGCCATATGGTGTAGAAGCAATTTTCCCATAATCCTTACCAATAAATTGTGTTAGAGTATAAGGAAAGCCTTTTTGATCTGCGCCTAAAGGTGTTGCCTCGTATGGGTTGTTGTCTCCATCACAATTGGTTTCATAAATTGATTTGGGCAAGCTGAGATCCCAGCCTTTTGCGTAAAAACTATCTACACGATGTTTTGCATTAAATGCAGTTACCCATGCTGGTAATTGCTTCCCATAGTATGTCGAACTAATAAAATTCCCAGATTTACTATCATACCAAAATGCACCATCAGCCGAATGGCCTGCTGGAATAATGGCACCTCTGTCCTTGATTGAAATACCAATGACTTTACTCTTAAAATTATTTGCTAGTTTAATTTCATCACCTATAGTACTTGTCCAGACATTCACTGGACTCATTTTGCCAGCAGGACTATTTTCTACACCTACTGATTGTACGCTTGGGTCTTCAACACAATACACATTTCTTTGTTTGTAATTGTCATACCATTGGTTGCCAGTGATACCATGAAGCGCTGGAGTCGATCCTGTATAGACTGCGGTATGACCACATGCAGTGACAGTAGGAACATAAGGAATGAAGTTATTATTGCAGCTTGCACCTTCGTTTACAAAGCGCATAAAGCCTTGTTGCGTGGTAAAATAAGGCTTAAATTGATTGATATAATCCCAACGCATTTGATCAACTACAATGCCTACGATGAGTTTTGGCTTGGTAGAAGTACTTGATTGAACCGCTTTTGGTACTTGTGCATAGCTATTAAATGACAAGACGGCAAAACATAAAATGGAGTAAATACGCATGTTCACATGATTTTAGACCTGCAAATTACGCATAATTATAAGCTCGGGAAGCTAAAAAATCTTAAATTTGCACCAATAATTAAAACTTATGGCAGATATATTCGAAAGGCTGATTAAAAATTATGGTCCAATTGGTCAACACCGTGAAAGAGCACATGGTTATTTTGCATTCCCTAAATTGGAAGGTGAAATTGGCTCAAAAATGAAATTTAGAGGTCAGGAAATGATTGTATGGAGTTTGAACAACTATTTAGGGTTAGCCAATCATCCTGAAGTTCGTCAAGCAGACGCAGAAGGATCAGCTCAATATGGATTAGCACTTCCAATGGGGGCAAGAATGATGAGTGGGAATAGTGATTTGCATGAGCAATTAGAAAGAGAATTAGCTGAATTTGTTCAAAAAGAGGATGCTATTTTAATGAATTATGGATATCAAGGTATCATGAGTGCGATTGACGCGATTTGTGGTCGACATGATGTGGTGGTGTATGATGCAGAATGTCACGCATGTATCATTGACGCATTGAGAATGATTCCTGGTCACCGTTTTGTATTCAAACACAATGATGTAGAAGATTGTGAAAAACAATTATTGAGAGCGCAAGCATTAGTTGATAAACAACAATCAGGTGGAGTATTGGTTATTACTGAAGGTGTTTTTGGTATGGCAGGTGATCAAGGTAAATTGAAAGAGATTGCGGCATTGAAAAAGAAAGTTCCTTTTCGCCTATTAGTAGATGATGCACATGGTTTTGGTACATTGGGCTCAACAGGTGCTGGGGCAGGCGAGGAACAAGGTTGTCAAGATGAAATTGATTTGTATTTCTCAACATTTGCAAAGAGTATGGCTTCTATTGGAGCTTTCATGGCAGGACCAAGAACGATTATCGACTACATCAGATACAATATACGTTCTCAAATTTTTGCAAAAAGTTTACCAATGCCTTATGTTGTAGGAAACTTAAAGCGTTTAGAATTATTGAGGTCAAAACCAGCATTAAAAGAAAATCTTTGGAAGAATGCATTGGCATTACAAAATGGATTGAAGGAACGTGGATTTGATATTGGTAAAACTGATTCAGTAGTCACTCCAGTCTATATGAAAGGTGGCGTAGAGGAAGCAACTGCAATGGTAATGGATATCAGAGAAAATTATAAGATTTTCTGTTCAATTGTGGTGTATCCAGTAATCCCTAAAGGACATATCATTTACAGATTAATTCCTACTGCAGTGCATACACAAGAAGAGATTGACCTTACTTTAAAAGCATTTAGCGAGACGAAAGCAAAATTGGATGCAGGTGCATATAAAGTGGCAGAAATTCCTGATATGGCCAATAAGTAATATAAAGGTATAGGTATTTAAGAAAAATAAATGCTTCAAAAGAGCCTCCTTATAGAGGCTCTTTTTTATTAATTAAAATAATCAATTTGGTCTTGCTCTTTTTTGAGTAATTCGATACTCACGTTTAATTCAAAACCTATCAACAAGATTAAGGCATTGATGTAAATTAAAGTCATCACCACTAGTACTGTTCCAATAGAACCATAAATTTTACTATAGCTTCCAAAGTTATTAACCCAATAAGAAAAGCCCAATGTAGTTACTAACATCAATGTTGTAGATAAGATGGCGCCTGGCGAAAGTAAGGGCCATTTTTCTTTTACATGGGGTGCAAATTTATATATGAAAGCATTCCCATAAAACAATAACAATATAATGACACTCCATCTAATTACATTCCAATAAGGTAAGATTGCTTTTCTTTTAATATCAAATACCTCTCTTAACAAGGTAGTCAATTGATCTTGTCCAATTAGTACCAATAAACTTGCAAAAACAAGTAGCATCAAGATTAATGTTAAGCGAAGTGCCCTCATTCTTTGGTGTAAAAAGAAGGGTTTGTTTTGCATGATAGATTTGTCAAAACTTCTAATGATTCCAGTCATAGCATTAGAAGCATAAAATAAAAGCAAAAGAAAACCAAAGGAGAAGATACCAACGTGTTGACTCAATAAATCATTGATGATATCTAGTATAAATCGATAAGTACTGGTGTTTGGAGAGATGTCTTTAAAAATGGAAAGTATTTGTTTTTTTATTTTAAAACTCTTTGGAAAATAAGGAATAATAGAGAATAAAAATAAAAACCCTGCAGGCAATGCCATGATCAAATTGAATGAGATAGCAGATGCACGATCATATAATCCAATTGTATTCAATTGTTTGAATAAAAACTGTAGTACTTGAAATAAATTCACCTCTTGAAATCCTGGAATGACAATACGTTTTGCTTTTTGTTTTGCAAATTGTAAAGGTATCTGTAAGTATCGTAAATATTTTTTCAAGATATATTGGGTCTATTTATTTTCTTTAGCTTTTTTAGCCTGGTATTCGTCCAATTTTTTTTGGTATGCTTTTGCATATCGATCATGCTCAGCATAATTATTGCTAAAATGATGGTAGCCACTAAAGTCTGCTTTGGCAACAAAATATAGATAATCTGTTTTAGGAGCATTTAATACGATGTCAATTGTTTTGGCGGCTGGGGTACATATTGGCCCTGGAGGAAGTCCCTTTGCTCTATAGGTATTATATGGAGAAGGGTTGCTCAAGTATTTTTCATATATACGCGTAATGGTAAAATCTTGCATCGCATATTTGATAGTAGGGCAAGCTTGTAAGGGCATTTGTTGTCTCAGTCTGTTTTGATAAACACTTGCAATAAGCGATTTGTCTGAATCATAATTGGTCTCTTCCTCAACAATAGAGGCCAAAGTGTAAATTTGATTTTGACTCATACCTTTTGCTTCAGCTTTTTGAATCCGATTTTCTTCACTCCAAAATTTTGCTTGAGCTTTTTGCAATTTGCTTAAAATTTGATGCATTGAACTGCTCCAGTAAAATTCGTAGGTATTTGGAATTAATAAAGTAAACAACTGAGTGGTGTCAGTATTGAATGATTTTAAGGAATCGTTGTTTGTTAAAAAGGACATGACCGTGGCACTGTCTTTTTCAAATTGATTTGCAATTAATTGTGCTAATTCGCCTTTGGTACGAACTTTATTCAACACCAATTTTACGGTTGCCTGCCGATTATTTCTTAGCATTCGAATGATATTCAATAAACTTGTATGTCTTTTAACTGAAAATCTGCCTGATTTTAAACGATCTTCTACATTTAGTAAATTTGCAATCAATTTAAAAGTCCAAGGTTCTCTGATAATTTTTTTGGTCAATAAGGTGTCGGTTAATGCATCTATTCCACCTGCTTCCTTACTATAATTGAAATTGATTTGCGTTTTTTCAAAATGGGTGCTATTTACAAATACAGTATAACTGATGTAACCTAGTAAGGCTAAAAAGAGAATGATAAGTAATTTTTTCACAGTGGTAAGACTCGGTTTTTAAATAGATGCTTTTTACTAAAATACAATAAAAATCCCCACCATTTGGATGGTGGGGAAAATTTATATTCTAACTGAATGTATTTACATTCAGCCTTAAAGCTTATTTTTTATTCGTATCCGCAGCTACAGGAGCAGGAGGGGGTGCTGTTTGAGTTGCAGGATTTGTAGTAGTTGATGTATTTACTTTGTCTAATACACTATTATTGCTACTTGCATTTCCACTTAAGAAAAGTGTGGAAGTGATTGCTAAGATTGCTATTACACCAGCAAAAATCCAAGTGCCTTTTTCAAGGACATCGGTGGTTTGCTTCACACCCATAAAATTATTCGTCAATCCACCAACATTGGCATTTAAACCACCCCCTTTTGGATTTTGAATTAGTACCATAAATCCTAATGCTATACAAGCAACTACGATCAATATTAAGAAAAAAGTTATCATTTGTTATTTTTTAATTGTTCTATACGGGATGCAAAATAAACGGATTTTTCAGGAAAAATAAAACTTAATTTTTCATAGGTAGCGATTGCTTTCTTTAAATTCCCTTGTTTTTCCCATATTTCGGCCATTGATTCTGTTAAAATATCGGCTGGAACATTCGCTTTTTCAGCAATTTGTGCAATCATTTGCTCCTGATCTGTCCCGATTGTGCTGATTTGATCATTTTGCCCAATGCCGTCCTTGTTTTTAATCACTTTAAGCCAAGCAGTAAAACTTCTGAGCTGTTGTGTAAATTTATCTTGAGGGACTTTAGATAGGTCAATTTCAATGCCTTGCGCAGCAAAATAGTCTTTATGTATACTAGGAATAGGCTCTTTTTCATAGTCTAATGAGGCGCTATCGTCTAGTTGTTCTTTGAATTGAGCGACTTGTTCGGATAAAAGACTGTTTAATTTAAGGTCTCCCGGAGTATCAGTTTCGTTGAAGACAGCTTGATTCATTAAGCAATGTAAGTGTAAGCCAGATGGGAAAAATGCGACTGTTTTATTCAGTTGTGCCTCTAAAAGTGGGGATGCAATCATTTGGTACTTTTTAGCCAATAACAATTGAAGCGTTGGAGCATAGGGATACTCACTTACAAGATTTTCCAATGTATTTGTATCAATGGCTTCTAATGAACCATGTCCAGTCCATTGTTGAACGATATCGTTGATCATGATTGCAGGCATGCTTTACCAGTTTGAAAAAATTTGGTTAAAAATATCATCTGTGATGCTTCTAACAATTTCATCCATTAATTGACTTTCAGCTTGATTTAATGTAAGGTTGGCTGAGAAATCAAAATTACGAGATACATCAAATTCAGTTTCTTTGTTTTCCAAGGTCTTTTTTAATACTACGTGAACTGTCACAGTTAGTCGGTTACTTGCAGCTTCCTTGCCGCTTACACCAACGGTTTGTGAAGGGTCGTAATTGGTGATTGTCGCGAAGATTTGATAATGTGCATCATCACTATTCGTTCTGGTTAATTTTGTTTGACCGATAATTTTTTGTAAAATTTTATCAGTCAACATGGGTGCTAATTGTGGATTGACATACCTAGCTCTGTTGTCAATGAAACCAATTTTAACAGTTTTGACATTGTCTGGTATCATTGCGTCTTTGAAACTATACACACCACATGAAGTCAAGAGGATTGCTAATAGGAAGTAGCTGATGAATTTTAAATTACTCTTCAATGTCGTATTCTTTAATTTTCCTGTACAATGTTCTTTCACTAATACCCAAATCTGCTGAGGCATCTTTTCGACGACCTCTATGCTTTTTTAGCGCCTTTAAAATTAGTTCTTTTTCCTTATCCATGATGTTTAAAGATTCTTCAATCTCATAATGGTTTTGTAAATCATTGTCTAGAATTACAGGTTGGTGATGCGGTAATTGCATTGCAGGAGCTGGCATTGGTACCGTAGCAATGGGTGCTAAATTGGTACTAATATCCTCTTTTAATTCATTAATAAGGGCTTCTTTTGTGAAGTGTGCAGCTTGCCCAGACAAATTTGGATTTTGTAAAATTTCTAGGAACATTTTTTTCAATTCATTGACATCTTTTTTCATGTCAAAAAAAAGTTTGTACAAAATTTCACGCTCATTGGCGAATTCTCCTACTGGTGAATTCCCAGTTAACATAGGCATATTATGAGCGGTATGTTTTGGGAGGAATTCATTCAATTGCATTGCATTGATGTGTTCATTTTTACTTAACACTGAAATTTGTTCTGCAATATTTTTTAATTCACGAACATTACCAGGCCAACTATATTCTGACAAAAGTGCTCTTGCTTCTTCATCTAAAAAGATCGGCTTAGTTTTATATTTTTCAGCAAAGTCAACAACGAATTTTCTAAAAAGCAATGGAATATCTTCTTTACGATCCCTTAAAGAGGGTACGCGAATTGGCACTGTGTTTAATCTATAATATAAGTCTTCTCTAAATTTACCTTTTTGTGTGAACTCAATTAATTCTCTGTTAGTGGCCGCAATCACACGAACATCAGTTTTTTGTACTTTTGAAGATCCAACACGAATGAATTCACCTGTTTCTAATACACGTAATAACCTTGCTTGAGTGCCTAATGGCATCTCCCCAATTTCATCCAAAAAAATTGTTCCGCCATTCACTGTTTCAAAATAGCCTTTGCGACTATCCACTGCTCCAGTGAATGAACCTTTTTCATGTCCAAATAATTCAGAGTCAATTGTACCTTCAGGAATTGCACCACAGTTGACAGCGATAAAAGGGTTGTGTTTTCTTGAAGATAAGCTATGAATAATTTGAGAAAACACTTCTTTACCAACGCCACTTTCACCCACAATAAGCACTGTTAAATCTGTTCCAGCAACCTGTTCGGCAGTATTTAATGCATGATTCAGTAGTGGCGTGTTGCCAATGATACTGAATCTGTTTTTCAATGATTGTAAATCCATAGCATTCATTTTATTCAATGATGTTTCCTAATAATGTCCCTTTTGTAAAATCGTGAATCTTTACATGCACATAATCGCCTTTTTTATAATTGTAGTGTGCTTTCGGAAATACCACTACTTTATTTTGACTATTACGTCCCATCCAGTCTGATTCGTTTCTTTTACTATTCCCTTCAATCAATACTTCAAAGACTGCACCTACATCACGTTTGTTACTTTCGTTAGATAAAGTCCACTGGACATCAACAATTTCCTGAAGTCTTCTTTTTTTAGTAGCTAAATCGATATCGTCTTTATAGCGTCTTGCAGCCAAAGTGCCGGGACGTTCGGAGTAATAATACATATAGCTTAAATCATAATTAGCATATTGCATTAAGCTAATGGTTGCTTGATGATCTTCTTCAGTTTCGGTGCAGAATCCCGCAATGATGTCAGAAGAAATACTACAATTAGGAATCAATTCACGAATACGATCAATTTTGGCAAAATACCATTCTCTTGTATACGTTCTATTCATTAATTGCAACATTCTAGTACTACCACTTTGTACAGGAAGGTGAATGTATTTGCATATGTTATCATATTTCGCAATCGCAAATAAGACCTCGTCTGTAATATCTTTTGGATGTGAAGTGCTGAAACGAACGCGCAAACTTGGATCAATTTGTGCCACTTGTTCTAGTAACATTGCGAAAGTGGTAGGCGCATTGTTTTCGGGGTTGCTCCAGTAATAACTATCCACATTTTGTCCTAATAAAACCACTTCTTTATAACCTTTATCAAATAAATCTCGACATTCAGCTAAAATAGAAAATGCATCTCTGCTTCGTTCACGTCCTCTTGTAAAAGGCACAACACAAAAACTACACATATTATTACACCCACGCATAATAGATACGAATGCACTAATACCATTGTTATCTAATCTAACTGGTGCAATATCTCCATATGTTTCGTCTCTACTCAATAATACATTGACCGCTTTCTGTCCGGTGCCAGCATCAGCAATTAAGTCGGGTAGGGTTCTATAAGCATCCGGCCCCACCACCAAGTCCACTAATTTTTCTTCTTCTAATAATTGTGCTTTTAATCTTTCAGCCATACAACCTAAAACACCAACCAGTAAACCTGGGTTTGCCTGCTTTAGCCGTTTAAATTCTGTTAAGCGTTTACGTATGGTTAATTCTGCCTTTTCGCGAATGGAGCAAGTATTGATTAAAATTAAATCTGCTTTTTCTATATTTCTTGTTCCACCAAATCCATTTTGTTCCAAAATGGAAGCAACCACTTCGCTATCAGCAAAATTCATGGCACAACCATAACTTTCTACATAAAAGTGCTTTTCAAAAACCCCAGCAGCAGCTTGGCTAACATATGCCTCGCCTTGTCTAGTTTCATCCTGGGTCTTATCTATGAGTAAATTAGTTTCCATGCACTTGATTTAAAATACAAACTTAGTCAAAATTATTTTATGTGTCAACTTGTCATACTTAATTCCTAACCATTTGATATACAAATGATTAAAATGAATGATCTTATATAGTATTTTATTTTATATTAAGCTTATAATCAATCGATTATTGAGTAGTTTGTATATTTATAAAAAATTGTACATGCTTAAAGGATTGGTTTTTTTGTTTGCTTTTTTTTACTTGAATTTGGCATATTCTCAGGATTTAGTGGTGGCTAAATTAAGATCAGAGACATCTAGAAACATTAAAAAAGACACAGACACATCTAACTGGAATTGGAAACAAGGTGGATTGTACAATTTAAATGTATCACAAAGTTCACTAAGCAATTGGGCGGCTGGGGGTGATAATTTCAATATGTCCATTAACAGTTATTTTAACTATTTCGCCTATTACAAGAAAGACCGTCAAAGTTGGGATAACAATATCGACGTCAATCTCGGTTTTGTTCAATCAACTTCACAGGGTGGCAGAAAAAATGATGATCGATTGGATCTTTTAAGCAAGTATGGTTATAAAATAGATACAGTTGGTAAATGGTATATTTCTGGATTATTCAATTTTCGTTCTCAATTGTTTGATGGATATAGTTTTAGTGGAACCAAAGCCACATTTACTTCGTCTTTATTTGCCCCCGCCTATATGATTATTTCTGCTGGTTTGGATTATAAGCCTGACAATAATTTTTCATTATTCTTTTCACCATTAACATCCAGAACGACATTGGTTTTAAATAAAAAATTAGCCAATCTTGGAAAGTATGGTGTAGATACAGGAAGGATGATCAAGAGAGAAACAGGTTTATTTGTAACGGTGAATTATAGTAAAGTGATTGCCCAAAATATCAATTACAAAGGGCGTGCAGACTTTTTTTCCAATTATTATGATAAGCCAGAGAATATCAATTTTTTCATGACCAATATGTTTACATTTAAGATCAATAAAAACTTTACTGCAACGTACAGTTTGGATTTAATCTACGATGATAAGGTTCGAATTTTTGGACCACTCAAAAAATCTCCAGGACTTCAAATGAAGAGTATTATTGGTATTGGTTATTTTAGAAGTCTTGCAGTAAAGAAAAAGTTAATCGTTGCAAAAACAAAGTCACCCTTGATTGCTAATGGCGGATAGATAAATTACTTGCAGACAACTTTAAGGGTATGCTTGATTTTATTGGCTTTGTGTGTAAGATCTAAGTAGTCATTGCTAATAATAGTTACATGTCCCATTTTTCTGCCAGGCTTGGTAGTTTTTTTGCCATATAAATGAACGAAAACATTTTCCATATTCAAAATTTCATCAAGGCCTTCGTATACCACATCTCCTGTGTAACCTTCAGCACCAATTAGGTTGACGATGGCACTAGGTAAAATTGGTTTGGGGTTGCCTAATGGATAATTTAAGATAATCCTCAACAACATATCATACTGGCTACTATAATTGGCTTCGATGGTATGGTGACCGCTATTATGCACTCTTGGTGCTGTTTCATTCACAAGAATATCTCCTTTATCATCAACAAATAATTCTATTGCAAATAACCCTGGGCTCTTTAAAGATTGCACCACTTTTCTAGCAATGGCTTCTGCTTTCCAAAGTTGTTTTTCTTCAATATTAGCAGGGCTTAATTGGTAGTCTAATAGATTGTATACAGGATCAAAAATCATTTCAGCAGGGGGATAGATCACTGTTTCGCCTGCGGCATTCATACCCACAATCAAGGCTAATTCTTTGACTATTTTAACTTTTTCCTCCAGTACTGCTGGGGTATTAAATCCAAGTGCAATGGATTTTTCGTCTTCAATAATTTGGACACCTTTACCATCATAACCACCTTCTGCCAATTTATGTACGGCAGGTAATAAGGAAAGATGTTTATTTATTTCAGTTGCTGCAGATGTAACTACGAAATTGGAGCTTGGAATCTCGTTGTTGGCATAAAATTGTTTCTGTGTAATTTTATTTTTTATGGTACGAATGGCAGATGGCGTTGGATATATTTTAACCCCTTCTTTTTCCAATTGTGTCAATGCATCCACATTCACTGCTTCAATTTCGATGGTTAAAGCATCTAATTGTTTCCCAAATTGATACACAGTATCATAATCCAATATATCCCCAATAGTAAAATGATGGCATAAATGAGCAGCCGGGCAGTTGGGATCTTTTTCCAAGACATAGGTTGTTAAATCATAATTTGCTGCAGCTTGTAAAAGCATTCTGCCTAATTGTCCTCCACCTAATATGCCTACCTTCATGTTGTTAATTTAGATAAGGCAAATATAAGTTAGTTAGGTTATTTTTGCTAAAGAACCCATCAATACCAATAACAATGCGTGAACCAATTATACAAGTTAAAGAGCTTACTAAGTCTTATGGTGATTTTGAGGCAGTCAAAGGAATCAGTTTCGATGTGTATAAAGGTGAAATCTTTGGATTGCTTGGCCCCAATGGCGCAGGTAAATCAACTACATTGGAGATTATTGAAACCTTGAGACAGAAATCTGGTGGAACGGTAATGGTTGATGGCATGGACTTAGATACACATCCAGAAGACATTAAAAAAATAATTGGAGTACAGTTGCAAACTGCAGGGTTTTATCCGAACTTAAATTTGACAGAACTAATTCGTTTATTTGTTGGCTTATATCAAATGGAGATGGATCCAATGGCCCTTTTGGCTAAAGTTAATTTAGAAGATAAAGCAAAAGCGAAATTTAAAGAATTGAGTGGGGGACAGAAACAACGTTTTTCAATTGCAACCACTTTGATCAATCAGCCTAAAATTATTTTCTTAGACGAGCCTACAACTGGTCTTGACCCTCAAGCAAGGAGAAATCTTTGGGACTTGATACAAGAAATTAGAAACAATGGTACCACGGTGATCATCACAACACATTATATGGACGAGGCTGAAGTGCTTTGTGATAGAGTTGCAATTATTGACAGTGGAAAAATTATTGGAATCAATGCCCCGAATCAACTGATAGACGAACTGGTCGCTACAGGTTTTGAAAAAGTTAAAGAAGTGAAGAAAGCCAATTTAGAAGATGTGTTTATTCATTTAACAGGAAAACAATTAAGAGAAGCATAAAATAAAATAATATGACAACAGACCCAAGGTACCCAATTGGAAAATACGAAGTGAAGCCTTATTCAGAAGCAACAAAAAATGAATGGATCAATGCTTTAAGACATTTGCCTACAGATGTAGAAATGGCGGTCTTAAACTTAGATAAAGCACAACTCGAAACGCCTTACAGAGAAGGTGGATGGACCGTTCAGCAATTGGTGCATCATATAGCTGATAGTCATATGAATGCTTTTGCAAGATTTAAATTAGGACTCACAGAGGATGTGCCAACTATTAAAGCCTATGATGAAAATAAATGGGTTTCAATGGCAGATGCTTTAAGCACGCCGATCAATTATTCAATGACACTTTTACATGCATTGCACGAGCGTTGGGCAAATTTATTGTCAAGTTTAACTTCCGAACAATGGCAAAGAAAAATATTCCATCCAGGTAGAAATGCAGAGGTTAGTTTATGGGATTTATTTGCGGTGTATGCATGGCATGGCAAACACCATGTGGCACATATTAAAGCCTTGAGAGAAAATAAGGGCTGGTAATTATTATTTGAACATTGCTCTGTCCACTTCTGCAACTAAAAATACACTGCCAATCACAAGGATTAAATCATTGTGATTGGCATTTTTTATGGCTTCGGTCAAAGCGATATTTACGTCTTCAAAAGCGTTGCCATTTAAGCCAAGCGCCTTTGCTTGTTCCGCTAATTCCTGTACAGGTAGGGCTCTTGGAATATGCGATTGTGTAAAATAATAACTTGCATCAGTTGGCAATAATTTTAGCACCGCTTGAATGTCTTTATCTTTCACCATACCAGTTACAATGTGTAATTGTAGATAATGTAGCGCCTTAAGTTGTTCTAATAAAGCAATGATACCATGTTCATTGTGTGCTACATCTAAAATCACTCTTGGATTGGTATAAATACATTCCCATCTACCCATTAAACCTGTATTTTTTTGAACATTCAATAAAGCTTTCATCACTTTATTGGCACTGAGCTTCCAGCCCATGGAAGAAAGGAGTTGAGCGGCTACTAGCACCGCCTTTAAATTTTTGGCTTGGTATTTTCCTGGCAGGTCACATTCAATGGTGAAGTTTTTAGAAAATAATGGTGCATCTATTAGATGAATCAGTGGCTGATTGAACTCAAATAAAGCAGTGCTCCAGTTGTTTTGAAAGGATTTAAATTGAATAAAATCATCTGCAAAATAAATGGGCGCATTTTCATGTGCTGCTTTACTAAGAAATACATCTTTTGTAGCATCATTTGCTTCACCAATCACAACGGGTGTTTCATTTTTAATGATGCCTGCTTTTTCAGATGCTATAGCTTCTAAAGTATTGCCCAATAATGCCATATGGTCGAATCCTATATTAGTAATTATTGACAACTCTGGATGAATAATATTGGTACTATCTAATCTTCCACCTAATCCAGTTTCAATGATTGCGATGTCCACCTGCTCTTTTGCAAAAAAATCAAATGACATGCCAACAGTGATTTCAAAAAAACTAGGTTCATTTTTTTCGATAAATGGACGGATCTGATTGGTAAAATCAATTACAAATTCTTTACTGCACATTTTTCCATTGACTTTGATACGTTCTCTAAAGTCATATAAATGTGGGGAAGTATACAAGCCTGTTTTATAGCCCGCTTCTTGAAAAATGGATGCCAACATATGACTGGTAGATCCTTTTCCATTGGTACCAGCGATATGGATTGTTTTAAAATGCTTTTCTGGATGTCCTAAATAATTGCAGATAGCAATTGTATTGTCTAAGTTGTGTTTAATAGCTGCTGCTCCAATTCTACTAAACATAGGTAGTTTAGAGAATAAATAGTCCATTGTTGCTTGATAGCTCATAAGAATTGGCGGCTTATTGTATGTCGAATTTGAATTTCACTGTCACCGTTGAACTATGGTCGGATGGGTTAAAACTAATCTTGGTTAAATATTCTACAATGGCTTTTTTATATTTTGGATCATTTGAAGAGGAGCCTCTTGTGATCTGAATAAATTTACCAACTCCATTTGGGTTTACTTCAATCTCAGCATAAATAGTTGCAGGGGGGACATCTCCGTTAAAGGAATAGGTTTTAGTTATTTTACGATCCCCTTTTGTTACAAACGGACCACCGTTTCCACTATATGATTGACCATTTACAGTGCCATTTGCAACACCTTGGTCTCCTTTTCCACCAGTAATGCCTTGATCTTTTACATTGTTGTAACTATCTTGATGATTGCCACCAGCTCCATTGCCACCTGCATATTTGCCCATTAATGCTTTTGGTTTAGAGGGTATAGGCGCAGGATTATTTTTTAAAGTTGTTTTTGAAGTACCTGCCTGCACTGCTTCATCGTTTGCATCACCAGTGACTGTATTTATTTTGGAAGCAACAGTTGTTGCTGTTTTTGTTTTGGTTGTATTTTCTGCTTGCTCAGGCGCAGGAGCTACTTTGCTCATGGGTGCAATCTCGCCAGATCCAGTGGAGCTATTACCTAAGTTTACTTCCATGTATTCTGGCAATGGAGGTATTATTTTAGGTATAGGTTCCTGCCATTTTAAAATAAAAAAGATGAATGAAAGTGCAAGACAGATGAATCCAGTATAGACAGCGGCTTTAATATTTTTAACTTGTTCAAAGTTCATTTGCATCACTAAAATTAATGGAAAAAAACATCATAACCCAATCTTAACAAAGTAGCGACAATTACCAGTAAGAAAATTTTACGAATAAACCGATTCCCTTTATTCAAGGCCATTCTTGAACCAAATATCCCGCCAACTGCATTGCAAATTGACATAGGAATTGCAACTGGCCAAAGTATAACGCCTTTGCTAATGAACAAAATCAATGAACCGAGGTTCGTGGAGAGGTTGACAATTTTTGCATGAGCACTGGCATTCATAAAGTCATACCCAAGTATGGCTATAAAAGCCAATACAAATAAACTTCCACCTCCAGGGCCTATGAAACCATCGTAGAATCCAATGATGAGGCAGATGAGTATACCTTTAAGCATCGGTAATTTAATTTGGTCTTTCTGAACTACTTGCCCAAAGTCTTTCTTCGTAAAAGTATAAATAGCCATTGCTAATAAAACAAAAAAGATGACCGGTTTCATAAATTGGTTGCTCATTCTTGTCAATAAAAGGGATCCAGAAAAAGCAGCAGAGAAAGCAATGGATGTAAAAACTAAGATTCTAAGAAAGGGGATCTTCACTCTTTTTAAATATTGGTAAGTCGCAAAACAAGTACCAAAAAATGAAGGTACTTTCAATGTACCAATTACGTTGGACACCGCTTGTGTAGGCATTAGTATGAGTCCTGCTGGAACTTGAATCAAGCCACCTCCTCCCACTACAGCGTCTATATAGCCTGCTAAAAATGCAATCAAACAAAGAAGCAAGATGGAATTAATGTCCATGTTTAATTTTTGAAGGCCAAGTATTGATCACTATCCCAGAAATAATAATCATACCACTAATGATTTGAAAAATAGTAAACTGTTCGTTCAATATAAATAAAGCTTCGATCGAGCTTAAAAATGGGATCAATGTTCCAAATAAAGCAGTTTTTGCTGCACCAAGACGATGTATCGCCATATTCCATAATAAATAAGCAATCGTTGAATTACCTATCCCAATATATAAAACTACAATCAATAATTCTTTACTAAAATGCACAGGTTGTACATAATTCATTTCATAGATTGCAAATGGACAGAGTAATATTGTGCCTATTGCAAAAAGTACTAGTAAAAAACTATTATTGGATATGCCAATTGGTTTTTTCCGTACAAAGACGTTATAAGTGCCAAAGCAACATCCAGCTCCAATCATCCACAAATCACCCGTGGCAAATTTAAAATGCAATAGTGTATTCAAGTCTCCTTTGCTCAATAAAATAATAATGCCAATAATCCCTAAGCCAATTCCTGCAATACTTTTCCAGTGCAATTTTTCTTGAACAACCCATGCTGCTAATAAAGTTGCAACAATAGGATGGATAATAGATCCGTAAAGCGCCATATTGATTGCAGATGTGGAATGACCTGCTTGATAGATCATGGTATTGTAAACCGCTACACCGACTAAAGCCATCCAAAAAAAATAACTAAAATTGTCCTTGAACAATTGCTGTTCTTTTTTAAAATTCTTGAGTGCAAATGGCAACATCGTGATGGTGGCAATGGACCATCTAAAAAATGCAAGACTAATTGGACCTGCAAGATGAATTGAATACCTTGATGCAATGAAATTACCCGACCAAATGATACAGGCAATGATGGCCAAGATAGTTCCTATCTGTACTTGTTTATTATAATGTGTTTTCAAAACTCAGTTTTCAGTTTCACAATTTCAACTTTCAATTTATAAACTACGTATGATGAGCGAAATCGCTACTGTAATCTCCTTTGATGCGTTCGATAGGAGGATTGTAGTAGCCAAATTTCAAATCTGGGAATTCTTCTCTAATCAATTCCATCATTTGCTTAACCCCCATAATTTCACCAGGTTCTGTCACACCAATTTTCCCTAAATACCAATCTGGATCAATGTTAAAATTGCGCCATTGTATCATTTTTAAGCCGGTTTCTTGAATTAATTTTCTGAGTGCTTCATATTCAACAACCGTATCGGTCATACCAGGGAATACAAAATAATTGATACTTGTCCATTTACCTGCTGCTGTCATCACTTTTAGACTCTCAATAATATCCTCAAAACTATAATTGTTGGGTCTGTAATAAGCATTGTAAATTTCAGGTCTTGCAGAGTTGGTACTTACTCTAATGCTATCTAAACCAACAGCTGCTAGTGCAGCTACTGCTTTTGGATTAGATCCATTGGAATTAATATTGATACTTCCTTTGTCTGTGTGTTTTCTGATTTCAATAATGGCTTCTTTAATGGTCTCCCACATCAACAAAGGTTCACCTTCACAACCTTGTCCAAAACTCACAATAGGGAAAGGAGCCGACATCAAATGTGGCACCGTATATTCTACTACTTCAGCAGCCGTGGGCTTGAATGACAAACGATCTTGGTTGGACACAATTTCTTCCTCAATGGGTTGGAATGAAATACAACCTATACAATTTGCATTACATGCTGGTGAAATTGGAATGGGGCATTCCCATCTTCCCATCGCAAAGTTTCTTGCAGCAGGACAATGGTAAGTCATGCAGCAGTTTTGCATTAAATGCTTCACCAATCTATTTTCGCTATAAGTCTTTAATAAATGGTCTGCACCAAATTCTATGGTTGCTTGATCATAACCTTCACAGTCTTGACGTATGTCTTGCTCAATTCTTACAGCTGGTACATAATTTACACCATCTAACCAACCCACAGCAGTATAGCAAAATAAAGGCAATAAAGGTGCTTCTGGTAATGATTCATAAGCAGCAATATACAATCCAGTATGCGCTGGCGGAATGAATGCCGCAACAGCCCAACCTTTTTCACATAGGCGCATTTCACCGGTTTCTACATCTATACCAATGCCCCTTCTGCCAGGTAGTTCATATAAACTTCCACCTTCAGGCAATGGTATCCAATCTTCCTCTGGGATAGGATAGGCATCCCATCCAGCTCTTCCTACAACATAAAGGGTTTCGTCTTCAAAAATATTGCCTTCGCCGTCTGAATACAATAAATAAGGGGATGCTTTTAATGCCATAATTAGTTTGTTTGAGCTAATTGCGTTGCGCAAAAAGCATTGAATTCGTTTTTGATGTTTTCAGATACGGGCTCATTGATCTGCTTTTGGATCAATTTATTGTTTTTAAAGTCAACTGTTATGTAATCATCTTTTATTAGCATATTGTTGATTTGGGCCCATGGATAAAACTTTTTTGGGAAGGTATTGATCAATATACCAGCGGGGTCTACTGCAATTTCATATGGGAATTTGACTTGTCGTTCAAAAAGTGCTGCAATCAAGAAAATTCCAGAAATTAACAAAGCATTAGGTAATAAAAACCAACCCCAAGATGCAAATAACAAGCCAAGGCGATAATAAGGTGCACCACCTTTGATCTTTTGATACACGCAAAATATCCACCAACTCGCCACCGAAGTCATGATCGCAATCAATAAGGCAGGTCTAGGGTAAAGGCCTACGTAAAGTGCGTAAGATAAGGCCATTAAAGTCAGCAAAAGCATCAATTGGCTAATACGGTCCACGTTCTTAAAGTCGGGACTTTTGCAAACAATGATATAGTCAAAAAGGCGCATAATGGGTGTTTATGAGATGCGTAAAATTTGATGCAATTTAAGGCCATTTGGTTAACTTTGCGGTATGAAGAAAACACATCTTATTTTATTGGTCTTAATTGCTGCTGCTATCGTAGTGTTAATAAGCTATACAGGCGATTTAAGTAGCTATGAAACAGTCGCTTCTGCAAAGCAAAAAGAGGGTAAATATGTGAATTTGATCGTAAAAATGGATAAATCTGTTCCGGTTCAATACGATCCAGTGAAAGACCCCAATTTATTAAAATTTAATGTGGAGGATAGTTTAGGAGGTAAAATTGCAGTGGTCTATCGTAATGCCATGCCTACTGATATGGAAAAATCAGAACGTTTGGTTTTAAAAGGACGCGTTCAAGGAGATGCATTTGAATGCAGTTCTATTGTGATGAAATGTCCTTCAAAATACAAGGATAATCCAAATGCGATGAAAGAACAACCGGTAACCATTACCAACTAATCAACACAACAACATGCAGCCAACACAATTTATCGGGGAACATTTGTTACCTGGACAAATAGGTTATTTTTTATCGATACTTTCTTTTGTAGCATCATTGATTGCTACCTTTTCATTTGCTAAAGCATTTTATGCAAAAGAACTTGTAGTCGAAGCAAGTTGGAAAAAATTAGCAAGAACCGCTTTTGTGGTAGAAGCATTGACTGTGATCGGAAGTTTTATAGTGTTATTTTATGTGATCTATAATCACTTATTTGAGTATAAATATGCATACACACATAGCGACAAAAATTTACCATTCGAATATTTATTGAGTTGTTTTTGGGAAGGGCAGGAAGGTAGTTTTTTATTATGGAGTTTTTGGCATGCAATTTTGGGTTTGATTTTAATGAAGAAAGCCAAAGTACATGAAGCGGGTGTGATGATGGTGATTAGTTTTGCACAGGTGATGCTTGCATCTATGGTGATTGGTTTATATGTGTTTGATTTCAAAATTGGTTCGAGTCCCTTTATTTTATTAAGGCATGAAATGAACTGGCCTATTTTATCTAGACCAGATTATGTTCAGTTATTAAAAGACGGTACAGGACTGAATACTTTACTACAGAATTATTGGATGGTGATTCATCCTCCTATTCTTTTTTTAGGTTTTGCTTCTACAATAGTACCATTTGCCTTTGCTGTTGCAGGCATGTTAAAGAAAGAACATGATTGGGTGAAGCCAGCATTACCATGGGCTAATTTTTCTGCAGGTGTATTGGGTCTAGGAATTATGATGGGTGCAGCTTGGGCTTATGAGAGTTTAACTTTTGGTGGATACTGGGCTTGGGATCCTGTTGAAAATGCTTCACTGGTCCCATGGTTGACCTTGGTTGCTGGAATCCATACTGCGATGATCTATAAAAAAACAGGATCTAGTTTGAAGGCTACTTATTTATTTCTTGGCATCAGTTTTTTATTAATCGTATATTCTACTTTCTTAACTAGAAGTGGCATTTTAGGGGATACATCGGTACACGCATTCACCGACTTGGGTATGAATGGGCAGTTATTGTTTTTCTTATTCATCTTCGTGGTTCCGTTTTTTGTGTTGTATTTTATACGATACAAAACAATGCAAGAGCCAACAAAGGAGGACGCAATTGATAGTAGAGAATTCTGGATGTTGATAGGTTCATTGGTTTTAGTATTGTCTGCAATGGTGATCATTTTAAAAACATCTACACCTGTTTTTAATAAAATTTTCGGAACACAAATTGCACCACCTGAAGATCCAGAATTCGCGCATAATCAAGTTCAAATTTTTGTAGCGATCATCATTGGACTTTTGACAGCAATTGGACAGTTTTTGAAATTCAAAACAACTCCAATGGCTTATTTTAAAAAACAAATTATTTGGCCATTGATCATCACTATATTGATAAGTGTGCTCATATTTGTTTTTGTGGGTGTGGCTTATGATGATAAAGGTGCAGGATTCTTAGGTGCAATTTATATTGCAATTTTCGCTGCTGTTTTTACAATTGTAGGAAACATGAGTTATTGGTCAGTCGTTTTAAAAGGTAAACTAAAATCAGCAAGTGCTTCAGTTGGACATATTGGATTTGGATTGGTATTAGCAGGCATTTTTATTTCTTCAGCCAATAAAACAACATTAAGTTATAATACTACTGGGATTAGCCCACTTAGAGTTGATTCAACACAGAAAAAAAGTCCAGTTGGAGACCCAAGGGAAAACTTGACTTTATTTGAAACCATCGAAACGGATATGGGTAAGTACAATGTGACTTATTCAAGAGACACATTCGACGATTTAGGTAAAAGATACTTTGAGTTGGTCTTTAAGGAAAAGAAAACTGGGGAGACCTTCAAGCTTTATCCGGATGTCTTAAAAAATAATAAAGGAATGGAAGGATTTTCTGCAAATCCTGATTCCAAACATTATTTGCACAAAGATATTTTTGTTTATGTAACCTCTTTTCAAGACCATACAGAAGAAGATACGACGCGTTTTTCTCCTATCAATATTGCAGTGGGTGACTCTATTTTTTACAGTAATGGATATATCAAATTAGAAAAAGTAAATGCGAATCCTCCTGGTGACCGCCCTGTTGGAGTGAATGAATTAAGACTACAATTAAAAGTAGTATCTAAGGAAGGACTGAAATACGATGCAGCGCCAGCAATTTTGTTAGAAGGAATGAATCTAACAGCAAAACTAGATACAATCAAAGCACAGAATTTAGTCTTGAGTTTCAATAAGGTAGTAGATCAAGAAAAAGGTATTTTGGAGATTGGTTTAAAGGAGTCTAAGTCATTGACCAACTTAATTACATTGAAAGTGTATGAATTTCCTTGGATCAATTTATTATGGTTAGGTGTACTCATTACAACCATAGGTTTCATGATGGGGGCCTACTATCGATTTAAAAAATAGGGTTACATTTTGTATATTAGGGTATCAAATCATATGAGAACCATCTATTTCATACTCTTTTTTTTATTGACAATTAGTTTGCCAAAGCAGCTTTTTGCTCAAAATGGCCAGTATGATACTTTAAGAGTAGAAGCTTTCATCACACCTGAAGGGGATACCATTCCCCAATCTTGGTTGCCCACTGTGCAAGTTTTTGCAATTCAAACAAGGGCTTTAAGAAATTATTGGAACAATTGGACAAGATTACGTAACGCAGTTTATGTAACTTATCCATATGCTAGAACCGCGAGTAAAGTAATTCAGTCTGTGAATGCACAATTAGCCAATGTACAGGATGAAAAAACAAGAAAGCAGATCATAAAATCAAGAGAAAAAGAATTGAAGCGAGATTTTGCAGATAAGGTCACTAATCTGTCAGTCTATCAGGGCAAAGTGCTAATGAAGTTAATCAATAGAGAAACGGGTAATAATTGCTATCAGCTCATCAAAGAATACAAAGGGGGATTCAATGCCAGTATTTGGCAAACAGTTGCGTTTGTTTTTGGGAGTAGTTTAAAGCTGCCTTATAATCCCCAGGGAGAAGATCAAGAAATTGAAAAATTGGTACTTGAAGTACAAAAAATTTATGGCGCAAAAGGCTAATGCGTCTAGTTAAATAGGGGTAGGTTTTTGAGGCAGGTTTTTGTACCTTTACCCGAATAGATACTATCTTATGAGCGACGAAAAAAGTTTAAATTTTATTGAAGAAATCATCTCCCAAGACCTTGCAGCTGGGAAGTACAAAAGTATATTGACGAGGTTTCCTCCAGAGCCAAATGGTTATTTACATATTGGACATGCAAAAAGTATCAGCTTAAATTTTGGCTTGGCTGAGAAATTTGGCGGCGCAACCAATTTAAGATTTGATGACACCAACCCCGTAACAGAAGATACTGAATATGTTGAAAGCATTAAGGCCGATTTAAAATGGTTGGGTTTTAATTGGATCAAAGAATGTTATGCATCTGATTATTTTGATCAGTTGTATTCATTCGCCATACAACTCATCGAAAAAGGATTGGCATATGTAGACGATAGTACTGCAGAAGAAATTGCACAACAAAAAGGTACACCAACTGTTCCTGGTACAGGCAATGCTTACAGAAATAGAAGCGTGCAAGAAAACTTAGATTTATTTGCTGCAATGAAAGCAGGTCAATTCGATGACGGCGCAAAAGTTTTACGCGCCAAAATTGATTTAGCGAGTCCTAATATGCATATGCGTGATCCTATATTGTATAGAATCAAAAAAGCACACCACCATCGTACTGGAGATAAATGGTGTATCTATCCAATGTATGACTTTGCCCATGGTCAAAGTGATTCAATCGAAAATATTACACATTCTATTTGTACGCTTGAGTTTATACCACACAGAGCTTTGTATGATTGGTGTATTGAACAACTAGGTATATTCCCATCAAAACAATATGAGTTTGCGAGATTGAATATGACTTATACAGTCATGAGTAAACGTAAATTATTACAATTGGTCAATGACCAACACGTGGAAGGTTGGGATGATCCAAGAATGCCAACCATTAGTGGTATGCGCAGAAGAGGGTATACGGCTGAAAGTATCAGGGATTTTTGTGAACGTATTGGTATTGCAAAAAGAGAAAATTTTATTGACTTAAGTTTACTAGAATTCTGTGTAAGAGAACATTTAAATAAAATTGCACAAAGGAGAATGGTAGTGACAGATCCAATTAAATTGGTGATTACCAACTATGAACAGGAAGAGGAAATATTACAATCTGAGAATAATCCCGAAGATCCTAATGGAGGAACAAGACCTGTTCCTTTCAGTAAAGAATTGTGGATTCAAGAAGATGATTTCATGGAAGTGCCTACAAAAAAATATTTTAGATTAGCTCCAGGACTTTCTGTTAGATTAAAGAGTGCTTATATCATCGAATGTGAAGGTTTTGATAAAGACGCCAATGGCAAAGTCACTACAGTGTATGCGAAATATTTTCCTAATTCCAAATCTGGGGCAGATACTTCTGGAATTCATGTAAAAGGCACATTGCATTGGGTAAGCGCTAAACATGCTATCCCTGTTGAATTAAATGAGTATGATCGTTTATTCAATGTAGAAGATCCAAGTAATGCAGAAGGTGATTTTAAATCTTATATTAACCCACATTCATTCAATCGAGTGACAAATGCTTGGGCTGAACCTGCATTGTTGCATGATCCTTTAGAAGCACGCTTTCAATTTTTAAGAAAAGGGTATTTTTGTCAGGATCTGACAAGCACAAAAGAAAAGTTAGTTTTTAACAGAACAGTGACTCTAAAAGATACTTGGGCTAAAGAACAAAAAAAATAATTTAATAGATCTGCTATGCTACTCAGCTTGGAACAATTTAAAAGCCATTGGGCGAATACTTTTCCAGGTAGATCGATACATAATACGCATTTTTTGATAGCAGTAAGTGGCGGTGTAGACAGTATTGTGCTTGCCACAATCATGCAACAGATGGGTGCTACTTGTTCAATCGCACATGCTAATTTTCAATTGAGAGGTGATGAAAGTATTAGGGATGAAGCTTTTGTGAAGCAGTTTGCTACAAAAATGGCAATGCCTTTTTACACAAAAAGATTTGACACTATAGCTTTCGCTACTCAATATAAGATGGGTACCCAAGAAGCAGCAAGAACCATACGTTATGCTTGGTTTGAAACGCTTGTAAAAGAATTAACCACTGCGTTCAATATCAAAATTGTATTGTTAACTGCACATCACGCAGATGACCAGGTTGAAACTGTATTGATGCAATTTTTTAGAGGTACTGGTTTGCATGGACTTACAGGGATTCCTCCTATTAGAACACATCAACAAAACCCATTGGCTACAGACCACATTGATATCTTTAGGCCTTTATTGCCATTCTCGAAAGCAAGCATTTTCAATTTTGCTAAATTGAATGGATTAGAATATGTAGAAGATAGTTCCAATCAAAAGACCGATTATACAAGAAATTTAATTCGAAATCAGCTAATCCCACAAATGGAATCTATTTATCCAAATGTAAATAAGCAGATTTTGGATACGATTACCAGGTTAAAAGAAGCTGATGCTATTGTGCAAGCAACAGTCGCAGCTTTTTGGAAAAAAAATATCAGTTTTCCGAAGGGCATTCCTACCATTGAATTGACAAAATGGAATAGTATCAAAGGCAACATGACTTATATATGGGGCTTAGTTCAATCCTATGGTTTTAAGTCTGCACAATTAAGTGAGCTTGTTAAAATTGCAGCTGCGAACAAGGGGGCATATATTGCGTCTCCAACACATCGATTGATTAAATGGGATCAGCTGCTTCAGATTGTTCCGAATCAAGAGGATAAAGTATATGAGACCATTTCAAAAGAGCAGTCTTTATTAGAAACGCAATTTGGTAAATTTCAAATAGAATGGATTGATCACATGGAGGGACTTCAATTGGATACCAATCCCTCTGTAGCTTATTTAGATGCTGATCAATTAAGTTGGCCATTGTTAAATAGAACTTGGGTGAACACTGATTATTTTTATCCATTAGGGATGCGCAAAAAAAAGAAATTGAACCATTTTTTAGGGAGTCAAAAATTAAGCCCGCCCTTAAAAGCAAGAACAACTGTGCTTTGCGCAAGTCATAGAATCGCATGGGTAGTTGGTCAAAGAATTGATGACCGTTTTAAAATTACACCAAAAACAAAACTTGTCGTAAAAATTACATTCCTAAGTAAAGTCTAATTTGCTCAATAAAGCTTGCAATTACATTGAACTGTGCTATAAAATAAGCTGCTACAATCAAAAAAACCACGCCATATAAAGAACCCCATAAATGTGCGCTATGGTTGATGCCACCATGTCCTTGTTTTGCTAAATAAGCTGTGATGCCTAAATAGATAGGGCCAAAAATAAATCCAGGAATAATTGGAGGAATGATGAAAAAACCAATCTGTATGGTTGGCATTAAAAAGATGCCTGCAAATACAATGGCGGAGACAGCACCAGAAGCCCCTAAACTATTGTAATTGTATCGATCTTTTTGCTGCAGATAAGTTGGTATCAAACAGACTACCAATGCAGATAGGTATAATATCAAGTAAAGCATTCTACCGTTGTTACCAAATAACATATGAAAATATTGCTCAACATAATCTCCAAACATATAAAAAGAAAACATGTTGAATGCAAGATGCATGAAATCTGCATGGATAAAACCAGAACTAACAAATCGATACCATTCGTTATGTCTACCAACTGTATGTGGGTGGAAAATCAATTTGTCCATAACTTCTGCATTGTAAAATGCAAGAATGGAAACAATGACTGTGACAATGGTGATGGTTAAAGTAATGCTCATTATTCGTGGTGGTATTTTTCGTTGGCTAAGATACTACAAGCACGGTAGATTTGTTCTGCTAGAATTAATCTTACTAGCATATGCGGAAATACAAGCTCGGATATACTCCAAATGAAGTTGGCACGCTTTTGAATGCTTTCATCGACTCCATAGGCACCACCAATTAGAAATATGATTTTCTGTACACTTTGGTTGGCTTTTTGTTGTATCAAATTTGCTAGGCCAGGGGAGTTTAACATCTTGCCTTTTTCATCCAATAGTACAAGTACATCTGTTGCACTAACTGCCTTTAAAATACTCGCTGCCTCTGCTTTTTTGATCTGTGCTGGCGCTGTTAATTTGGATGGCGTGATCATTTGCCAATCGATTGGGTAATAATGACCAATTCTTTTAGTGAACTGTTCTACACCTTCTTTGATATAGGATTCATTGCTTTTGCCAACAGAGTAGATGGAGATTTTCAATGGTAGTTTTATGGATAAAATTAGTGGAAATTTTAGAAAGATGCTCCGTTTGGTCGCATCCTCTTCGCAGTTGCCTTACCCAAAGCCCTATAAAACATCAGCGGAGCTAATGTTTTGCTTTTTTTGTCTCTCGTCTGTTTACGAAAGCGAGCTTTCGACACAGCCTCAAAACAAAAAAAGCCCGCACTGTTCGTGCGGACTTTGTGACCCCGTCAGGATTCAAACCTGAAACCTTTTGATCCGTAGTCAAATACTCTATTCAGTTGAGCTACGGGGCCATTCCACTTACTAACCCAGGTCAATAAGGGGTGCAAATATACCTCAAATAACCATTTTACCAAAGGAAAAGGGTAAATAATACGCTAAAAATCATCAATTTATTAATAATGCCAACGTACAAAGGCTTCCATTGCTGCATATTTGGTTAAACCAAGGTTTGCATACAAATTAGCGGTATTGGCATTCCTAATTTCAGCTCTTTGCCAAAATTCTCTTGAATCTGTACCTTGGAAAGGCACACTGTCTTTTTGAGACTGGTGGATAAAGATGCCAAAACGCTTTTTTAATACTTGGTCGGGACTCATTGGCACGGCCATTTCAATTTCAGAAATATCCCATTCCTGCCAAGCACCTTTGTACAACCATACCCAACAATCTTTCACCCAAGTATCTCCAGCTGCTTTTAGTCGACGTAAACTTTCAAATACAACTTCTAAACAAACTTTATGGGTGCCATGTGGATCTGCTAAATCTCCAGCGCAATACACTTGGTGTGGTTGAATCTTACGTAACAAAGCCATTGTGATTTCAATATCTGATTCACTCATTGGTTTTTTATCAATCATACCTGTTTCATAAAAAGGCAGGTTCATGAAATGATAATTGTCTTCGGCGATGCCTACATACCTACAAGTGGCTTTAGCTTCGCATCTTCTTATTAAACCTTTGATGGCTCTAATTTCTGAACTGTCTAAATCATTGGTTGTTTTGCTTGCTAAATAAGCGCGCGCGTTGGTTAAAATTTCCTGACTTTTTTTATTATCAATGCCAAATAAATCTTCAAAGCCCACAGCGAAATCTAAAAATCTTGTTACAAATTCGTCGGTCACAGCAATATTGCCGCTGGTTTGATAAGCAACATGTACATCATGTCCTTGATCGTGTAAACGCATGAAAGTGCCACCCATGCTAATAATATCATCGTCTGGATGTGGAGAGAAGATCAATACTTTTTTGCTATGTGGTTCACTGCGTTCTGGATGCGCAGGTATCACCGCGTTTGGTTTGCCGCCTGGCCATCCAGTGATGGAATCACGCAACATATAAAACACTTGTAAATTAATATCGTAAACAGATTCCTTCAATACTAATAAATCAGACAAACTATTTTCTTTGTAATCATCTGCTGTTAAACTAAGTACTGTTTTTTCTAATTTTAAAGCCAGACCAATCACGGCTTTCTTAATCATTTGTGGTGTCCAATCATTTGATCCGGTTAACCAAGGTGATTTATTTCTAGTCAATTCTGTAGCGGCTAATTCGTCAATCACAAAAGTACAGTCATCATGATTTTGTAATACAGTGGCTGGTATTTGTTCAGTAACGTCTCCTTCAACTGACTTTGCAACGATATTGGCTTTGTTACCCCATGCAAGCAAAACAATCTTCTTAGCTTTCATGATACTGCTAATACCTACAGTGATAGCAAGTTTTGGTACTTTATTTAAATCATGCCATTCATAGACGTTAGCCATTCTTGTCAACTGGTCTAAATGGATCACCCTTGTTTTGGAGTGAAAGCTAGAACCTGGTTCGTTAAAACCAATATGTCCATTCTTGCCAATGCCTAAAATTTGTAAGTCAATACCACCTAGTTTTTCAATGGTTTGTTCGTAAGCAACACATTTTTCTTTTAATTCTTCTTGGCTCCATTCCGCATTAGGTAGATGGATATTTTTTGGATCGATATCTACATGGTCAAATAAATGACGGTGCATAAAGCTCCAATAACTTTGGTAAGCATCTCTGGGGATAGGATAATATTCGTCTAAATTGACAGTGCTTACATTGCTAAAACTTAAGCCTTCTTCTTTATGTAGTCGCACTAATTCTTTGTACAATAAAATAGGGGTAGCACCTGTAGCCATGCCCAATACACAAGGTAGTCCAGCTGCTTGCTTTTCTTTAATTAATTTTGCAATTTGTGCAGCAACGGCATTAGAGCCTGTGGCGACATCTTTATAAATTTTTACTGGAATTTTTTCAAATGATTCAAGCATGGTTCTTTATTATAAATTGAATATTAAAGTTATAAAAAAGGCCTCAATAATGAGGCCTTTTATTTTAATCAACTTTATTGATTTTAATCATATTGGTAGGTAAATGTAATTTGATTGGGGTACTACCTGTGTTCACTACAATATCCCCAGTATTTACAAAACCTCTTTCTTTTAATATTTGAATTTGATCAGTTATAATCGCATCTAGACTCTCTTCTTTATCGTAGTAAAAAGCTTTAACGCCCCAACTAAGAGATAATTGATTCACTAAGCTTTGTTCTTTAGTGAAAATGAATAAAGGAGATTTTGGACGGAAACTGCTCAACATAAAGGCAGTATAACCGCTTTGCGTCATACC
>JACCDI012171355.1_pt1 | contig 66244 bp, 31 predicted proteins | sample 7442791 | NCBI WGS metagenome assembly JACCDI01 (sample SAMN15323434, study PRJNA562643) | freshwater metagenome | isolation source: river surface water | place: USA:Blue River Watershed | collected 2017-08-15
GAAAAATTGCCAAAAAAGAAGCATTTATACATGTAAAAACAGACAGTGATTTGTTTTACGAATTCACTCTAGAGACAGCGAACGAAGAGAAACTAGAAGTGGAAGTAAATATCCCCAACGTTTATACTCAGGCCGAGGTATCGGACATACTAAATATTAAAACCTATTACGAAACCATGTGGTTAGGGATGGGCAGAACCATCAAATACATTAAATACAAATTGAATCCAACTAAATAATGTGATTCCAAGAGCCGTGCGTTAATTCAAATCTAGAAATAGTAGAAATTGAATGTACACTTCCAATGATGAGTGGTTACCAAAACACAAATAACATACGGTATACAGCATTAAGAATTGGCAAACCACCCCAAACGCTGTAAAATTTTCCAAAGATTTTTAGCCCATACAGCAATTAACAAGGGCAACACCAAGATAATTAATTTATTATAATTCCAAGCGCCGGCAAAATCACCGTGCAATGCATGCATAACGGACCGCGTTAATCCGCAACCCCAACATTCTGTATCCAACAACAACCTACTCAAACAAACTATGGTAGAATTCGAATCAAAGAAATTTATGGGTAATAAAAAAATGCTGATGGGTACTAAAACATACACCACCAGCATTCCTTTATCGATTATTAAACTTCTTTTATTATAGGGTTTCTTCGTATTCACCATCGGCAGGCTGTAAATCGCCAGTTATGATTCTAATGATATCGATTAACGTCCAAATACCACAACCGCCACCTGTAAGTAATTGTAAAACACCTTCCATGGGGTAACCCAAATAAAAACGGTGTACACCGATAACACCAACCAAAATGGCTAAAACTAAGGCAATTACTTGGCTTTTACCAGGTCCACTGCTCGTTTTTGCAGATTTAACAACGTGCTTCGCAACAGTTGCAGATTTTACCACCTCATTATTTGAAGTTTTTTCTGCTTTTGTTGCCAAAACAGAGGCCACTTCCGTAGAAGTTGAAGTTACTGAAGTTTGCTGATTTGCTTTTAATGCAGCTTCTGCGTAGTTGGCGACAGTTTTTGACTGTGCAACCGAAGCAATTGCCGTTTCTTCGGCAACATCAGCTGCTGGCATTTTACCAATTTTCTTAATTACTGGCTTCTTAACCGTAGTTTTCGCAACGGCTTTTTCGCCATCGCTTCCACCCCCGAAAGAAAAGTTAAATCCACCTGAGTGGTAACGCTTGGCAACCGTTACATTGGATCCACAAGAAGAAACCAATACTGCCAATGCAGTGGTTACTAATGCATACGTAGAAGTAATTTTTATTTTCATAATTATATTGATAGTTATAGCAATTAACAACAAAAAAATCATTTCTGCAATGATGATAAAGAGAATTTACTCCATTAAATCAAGTTGATAATGTTGGATTACAGCCGATTCAAATCCTGTAGACAATGAGTTTTTAATGCTAATCTTTGCAATAAGCCCTTTGTTATTATAGTCTAAGGCTTCAATTTTTCCATTAAATTTAGAAACCAGCCGGTGTAATTCTTGTTCGTTGGCAAAATCTACGGATACGCGAAAGCTCACTTCCCTAACTCGCTGTATTGCTCCTGCTACTTCTAAAACCTGCTTTGCGGCTAATCCGTAAGCGTTAATTAATCCAGGAATTCCCAACAGAGTCCCTCCAAAATACCGAACTACTACCACCAAAACATTGGTTAGTTGAGCCGATAGTATTGCCCGTAATATAGGTTTCCCCGCGCTATTGGCCGGCTCACCATCGTCATTTGCCCGTTGAGCCTCACTTCCAGCACCAATTACATATGCATAGCAATGGTGTGTGGCATCGGGATACTTGGCTTTTAATTGCTCCAATAATGCCTTCACTTCTGTCTCGGTTTCTACAGGGTAAGTGTAGGCCAAGAATCTGCTACCTCGCTCTCGGAGGGTTGTTTCTGCCGACTTAGCAACTACCAAATATTCATCAGAAAACAACATATTGCCGATTGTACAGGTGTATTATTACAAATCAATTTACGGTTTATCGATATAAATCCGAAGAAATCGGCACCTTATAAATTCGAAGTAAATCCCGGCCTAAAAACCGCTGCTCCTGCCAACCGTTGGGGAAATCCGGGGCCTCTAGACCACCGCCTACTCGTAATTCCGTGTTCCGATATTCCATATATTCATCCACACATCCCGAAGCAATCAACTCTTTCAACGTAGTTGATCCACCTTCCACTAAAACCGAACCCACGTTGTTTTCGTATAATAAAGAAAGCAACTCCTGCCAAATCCACTCAACGGGAAGCTTTATAAATTTAACATCATTTCCACGTTCCGATTTTTTTGATTCTTCCTTTTCCAAATTCAATATCCAAATTGGCGAATACACCCTATCGATTGCCTCCGTACTGTAGTTACCTCGCAAATGAGGATCTAATATGATCCGAATCGGATTCCACGATTCACTGCTTTCTACATCGGAATCCAAAATCCTACTGTCTAAGCGTGGCTTATCCTTTTCCCAGGTGGTTACTCCAACCAAAATTGCATCCACTCGACTACGTAATACATGTAAATGTTGCTGTGCTTCTTCTCCGGATATCAATAAGCGTTGATTATTTACCGTTCCGATATACCCATCCGCTGTTGCAGCCCATTTCGCGATACAGTATGCCCGCTGATGTATCATTCGCGTGTAAAATTGCCTGTTCAGCTGAATACATTCTTCCGCCAAAACCCCGGCAACCACTCTGATACCATGAGACAATAAACGCTCAATTCCTTTGCCAGACACCAACGGATTGGGATCCAATGCCCCAATTACTACTTGTGGAATTTTCTTGGCGATGATAATGTCGGTGCAAGGAGGCGTTTTCCCAAAATGATTACAAGGTTCTAAATTTACCACCAAGGTGCATCCGGAAAAGTCCATATTTTCCGGTAACTTTAGCAATAAATCCCTCTCTGCATGCGGCAATCCAAATCCTGCATGATATCCTTCTGCTATAATTTCCCCGTCCTTCACCAAAACACTACCAACCAGAGGATTCAATCCAACGAAATGCGCTCCTTTTTCGGCCAATTTCAGGCATTTCCGCATTGCAAACTCCCAATCTCTTGTCATTTACCGCGAAGTTATACCTAAATTTGACGTGGTACAATGCAATGATGAAGAAGGCAGCAAACAAAAGTAACCCACTTCGATTAACAACCTTATTCCGTGATTTTTTCGCCAACAATCAAGCCGGTGGAATTTTACTAATAATCGCTACCTTAATTTCTTTACTACTGGCAAATTCCAAAATATCGGACCTCTACATTAATTTTTGGAATTCAGAATTCGGACCTGAACTACACAATAACCAATCCGGAATACATTGGCATTTACGGCATTCCATCGTGGGATGGATTAACGATGGACTAATGACGATATTTTTCCTGTTGGTTGGTTTAGAAATCGAACGTGAGTTATACATTGGAGAATTATCGGACAAAAAAAGAGCCCTACTTCCCATTGTAGGAGCCTTGGGAGGAATGTTAATGCCTGCGCTGTTGTTTTTCCTTGTTACGATTTCCCATCCAGAACTATTAAATGGAGCTGGAATTCCCACCGCTACGGACATCGCCTTTGCCATTGCAATTATGGGACTTTTAGGCGATCGAGTTCCACCAGCACTTAAAGTCTTTTTAACTGCTCTAGCCATCATTGATGATTTGGGAGCCATTTTCGTCATTGCAATATTTTATGGTAGCGGATTTTCTGGCCTTTTTCTTACCCTAACCGCTGCTATAATCACTGTATTATTCATCCTTAACAAACGCCAATACAACAACGGCTGGGTTTATGCAATCTTAGGGGTTTCATTATGGTTTTGTATGCTACATTCTGGAATACACGCCACATTGGCCGGCGTGATATTAGCTTTTGCAATACCGTTCGAAAACGGAACACAACATACGTTAAGTTACAGACTAGAGCATTTTTTACAAAAACCCGTTGCCTTTTTTATCCTTCCCCTATTCGCATTAGCCAATACCGCAATACCGTTTCACAGTTCGGTTATCGAATTAAGTAGCCACCCCTTGGCATTGGGAATCTTCGCTGGGTTGGTCTTGGGTAAACCCATTGGCATTGTAAGTTTTAGTTTGTTGGCCGAAAAATTGGGAATTGCGAGTATTTCCAAAAACATATCAACCAAACAACTCATTGGTGCCGGGATATTGGGAGGCATTGGATTTACGATGGCCATTTTTGTAACGAATTTGGCCTTTAACGATACATCACTAATTGATATCGGTAAAATCGCCATTTTGATTGCAAGTACGGCGGCAGCGGCATTGGGCTACCTACTACTTAAACAATCATAAAACCTACTATTATCTCATAAATTCACAGAATTCAATGGTTTTATGACAATTACAGAATTTTGTAACAATCCTACAATGTTATTGTAACTCATACAAGTTATAATTGTAGAAATTATTCTACTTTAATAAGACTTCAAGTGGGGGTAACATGCTGGGCCAATTACTCAATACCGATAATTTAGTCCTCTCCAACAGTGATGAGGTTAAGGAATTCATTGCGAAATACCACAGTATCTATTCGGAATATTTAAAAGAAGAAGGATTTCCTAGTTTCAACATTTTTGTTCCCCAATATATAAATGAACTAGATTCGAAATCCTTGGATAATTTCGTGAAAAATCACGGTAAAAAAGGAACTATCAAACGTTTTCTTCCGGTTAATAACCTTACCAAATTTGACGAATTGGTTGGACAATCGGGCGAAGGATTAGCAATCCAGCCCTTGTTTATTCTTCCTACCGAAGATTTTAATTACAAAGTACTTAGACATAAACTCTGGTATCTTCACATTCAGAATTTTTTAGTTATTATTCTTAAACCCAACGACGTAAAAGAATGGAAACGTAATTTCAATCTTTACAAGCAAATGTCGTTAAAGGGGGTACAATTCGCTGTTCATGTATCGGAAGGCAACTTCATCACCGATCTATTGGAAGAGAGTTTTCTGAAAAAATTAAAACAAGAAAAATTGTTTAATTTCTGGCTCACCACATTGAACTGCCTAAAAAAACCATCGCAACGCAAGTTGGAGAAAAAAGTAAAAACCAAAATCGAATCTGATAATTAGATTGCAATACCAAATTTGCAACCTGCTGATAAATAAATACATCGATCTATCTATTCACTGATTAACAACTAAAACGAGTAAAAAATCTAACGCGTAGAACTTCACCTACATTCAGCTCGCCTATTATTCGCCTTACTAACAAATTCTTTTGTAGACAAATAATCATCCAATTATTGAAGCATAAGCACGCTTAAGTTATTAATTTTGAATCGATTTCGCTTACAAAGAATTTCTGTCGATTATTAAAAATCAGAAAAAATACGATTGCAGCCACAACCATAAATACCAAATGTTTGGTATTATTGAACTATATCCTATTTATGAGCTCCAAACCTTCCAATCAAACTCTTACCACGCTGGGTGAAATCTTGGTAAAAGACTATTTACTGTTGGAAGAACACGTACTTAAGCAAAGTGATTTAAAACGCCAATTAGAGACCCATTTGCACTACTTAATCAATCAGAATTTCAAAGAATTTCGATTGATGATTCCTCATGACACCTCCGCCGCTATTACAAAAACACTCGAAGATTTTATTCAAACAGCTCCCATCAAAGGGGCTATTAGGCATTATTTAAAGGTTGACAATACTACTAAATTTTCTGAGCAATTAACGATAAACCCCGAAGTAGCATTTAAGCATTGGTTGTGTATCTTACCTTCAGAAGATTTTCGATACGATTCTCTGCGCAAGAAAATTTGGAACCTTGCACAAGATGGTAAATCAATTATGATTCTAATGCCGGAGAGAGTACGTGAATGGAAGGGTCATACTTCGTACTTAAAAAGAATTCATATCAAAGGAGCAAATTTCGCTATGTCTGGATCCTATCAATATCGTTGGGGATTTTGGCATAAAAAGAACTTGAAAGAGATTCACAAGAGTAAATTGGTTTCCATGTGGATTACTCCCGCAATATATAACCTAAATGACGCCAAGTCTAAAAAGGACATTCAGTGTAAACTTGAAATTTTTTCGGAACTAAAAACTCTTCCCAACGATTTATAAGCCAAAAACGCCTAATAAGATATCACAATAACCTTTTTGTTGTGCTGATAGTTTTGTAAATATAAATCGACGCTTAATTTTGTTTTATCTATGAAAAAAGTTTTTCTTTTCGGCGCAGCTTTGACCTTAAGTTTAGCCGCTGTTTTAGTGTCTTCTTGCGAGAAAGACCAAACGCCTTTTTTAGACTCACCTGCCGATTATAATTTGGTAGATATTCAATTAGACCTAGCATTTCAAGAAATCGATGACGCTGGCGTTGCTTCGGGAATGATTCGCAGGGGAACCTATCCACAAATCACCGTTGACTCCACATCGGGCGTAATCAAGCGAATGGCTATTGATTGGGGTACAACTCCCTATTTGTGTCCTGACGGCAACTATAGAAGCGGCAGAATCGTTATTGCATGGACGGGCAAATACCAAGAAGTGGGCACCACCTACACCGGGGAATTAAAAGAATTTGTACAAAATGGAATAAAATACGGACTTACCAATTTCATTGTTAGAAATGATGGGATTAATTCTGATGGCTTTCAGAAATGGGCAGTTACCTCCAGTGGCAAATGCTATCTAGATGGTGGAGATTCTATTACATGGTCTGGAACTCGCGATCGTGTTTGGATTGAAGGTTCAAAAACCCCTAACGATCGTTCGGATGACAAGTTTGAAATTTCCGGAACAAATAATTTCACCAATAGAAAAGGTAAAAATTTCAATACCGTAATTACAGACAAGGTAATTGCCGATTTTTCTTGCCCTTGGAGAATTACTAAAGGAAAAGTGGAAATTGTGCCAACACTCAGACCGGATTGGACAATGCGTCTTGATTATGGGGATGGTTCTTGCCAAAGCACCGGTACATTTACTTTAGGTAAAAAGACCCATACATTTACTAAGCAGAAATAATAATCCAATTAGATAACAAAAATCAACTAGTAAAATCGCAAGGCTCATACTTGGTTCACGTAAATTACTTGAGATAGATTTTACTTGAATTCGATTATACTGTAACTTATAAAAAAGCGGCTTCATTTTGGAAGCCGCTTTTTTTATGGACAAATAAATTCCAATTATATCAACTTATATAATCTAAAAGTACCATCACTGGTAACAACGTAAGCGAACTCACCCTTTGGCGAGAAGTTGGAAATAACTGCCGGTGTTCCATCAATTACACCTAAGTCTTTCACTAAATCTCCCGTTTTAGCATTCCATACCTTGGCGGTATTATCGTACCCACTGCTTATGGCCAAGGATGCATCCACATTTAAATTCACACAGTTTACCGCTTCGGTATGTCCTTTAAATTCACAAATCATTGCACCCGTGGCAGCATTCCAAACCCGTGGCGGTCCGCCAAATGCTCCAGAAATCAACACGGAGGCATCATTACTCCATTTCAAACTGTGAAAATAGCCTGCCTGAGACCCTAATCTGCGAATATGGGCAAATGTTTTTGCGTTATAAATACTGGCATCTTCTACATCCGAAGCCGTTGCAATCAATGAGCCATCCGGACTAAATCGAACGGATTTAAAAGCGTGTAATCCATTTTTGCCATATTCATGTAAAAAAGCACCGGTGGTGGCATTGTACTGTTTGCCATTATGTACTTCTGAACACGTTGAAAAGTAGGTTCCATCCGCCGAAAATTCAGCCAACTTTACCAAATTCTTCGCCCCTAATAATTCGTATAATTTCGCACCCGTCTGAACATTATATCCCTTCAATGTTCCATCATCGGAAACTGCTAACATTTTTGTATTATTAAAATTCACTGCGATATTAATAATGTTACTCGGGTGTGGTCCGTAGGATCTTACCAATGTCTTCGTTTGCATATTCCACTGCTTTACAGTTCTGTCTGCAGAACCCGTAAACAACGTATTGCCATCCTTCGAAAACGCCAAATACGTAACCATGCCATCATGACCGGTTAACCTATGCATTACAGCTCCTGTTACAGGATCAAGTAAATACACCAAATTGTCTTGGCCGCCCAATGCCACTAAATTTCCTGTGGGTGAAAAAGCGGCTTCAGAAATACCTTTTACTTCAACACTGTGCGGGAGTGATTGAGACTCCCCATTATTTGGAGACCCAAATAAAAAGGCGGACATTAATCCAATGCCAATAATTTGTTTAATTCTTAGTTTCATTGCTTTACAAGATTACTTGCTTGAATTGGCAATTCAAATGCCAAAAATCGGATTAGGATATAATTAATGATGAAAAATGAGAATTTGTTAGATAAAATTTGGCTACAAAATTCCCACCCCTAAGTAAAAAGTAGTTTAATATCTACGGAAATTTGAATACCTACGGAAAAATTGGAAGTAAGTAGAATAAAAAAAGCCACTGAATAGTGGCTTTTGCGGACCGGACGGGACTCGAACCCGCGACCTCCGCCGTGACAGGGCGGCATTCTAACCAGCTGAACTACCGGTCCGTTGCTTTCGCATTTCTTTTAAGGAAGATCTTGCGATTGGTTTCTCTTAAAAGGACTGCAAAAATAAGAAAGCAGAGGTTATTCCGCAAGTCTTTTTTTGAAAAAATGTAAGATTTTTATACCCTGCCCTCATCTCGTATATTCGCAACAATGATTTTCAGAGTATTATCCTCACTATCACTGGCATTGACAGCCGTTTATAGTTATCCATTGTTGGCTCAGTTTCCCGAAACCCAATGCTATCATTCAGATCACGGGGCTCACGAACGTGATCGAAATGTTGATGTCACCCACATGGAACTATCGGTCAAATTTGATGCCCCTAATGGTATTGTATATGGAAAAGTAAAACACATAATGAAGCCTTTGCAATCCAATATAGACACAATATTCTTCGATGCCCCAGGAATCGAAATTAATAGTGCTACCTTGGATGATAAACTTCCTCTAAAGTTTAAAATTATCCCTACGGGAGTTGTTTGCTATACTCAGTTGAGTAAAATGGTTTACCAAAACAAAGTAATTGGTAGTTATCACCAAAAGAGTTTTAGCATCACTTTTGAGTATACCGCTAAACCGAAAAAAGGCATCTATTTCATCGGCTGGAATCTCGCAAACCTCTCCGGCTCCCAGCCTCCCGCCTACGACCCTATTCGAATGAGTAGAAAACAAATATGGACCCAAGGACAAGGTATCGATAACCGGCATTGGATTCCCATGATTGATGATAGAGGCGATAAATTCACAACATCCGTAACCGTAGAATTCGATTCCAAATACAGCGTTTTATCCAATGGAAATCTTAGCAACAAAACCATAAATAAATCTGGGACAACCTCCTGGACGTATCAGATGATTAAACCCCATTCTGGCTATTTATTAATGTTAGCGATCGATAATTATGCTATTAAATCCAGCAAAACGATAAACGGCACCCCCATTAACTTATGGTATTACCCCGAACATCCAGAGCGTGTTGAGCCCACCAACCGATACTCGGAAAAGATTATTGAATTTCTTCAATCCGAAACCGGCATCCCCTATCCGTGGGGAAGCTATTCCCAAGTTATGGTTCAGGATTTTATGTTTGGCGCGATGGAAAATACCTCTGCTACGGTGTTTGGGGATTTCTTTTGGGTAGACAATCGCTCCTTTTTAGACCGCAACTACATTGGTGTAAATGCTCACGAAGCTACCCACCAATGGTTTGGCGATTTAATTACCGGCAGACACGATGGCGAGCAGTGGTTACAAGAGTCGTTTGCTACCTACTATCCCGGACTATTTATGGGTTACGCGATGGGCAAAGACGAAATGGATTGGTATTTTCGCGGTCAGCAAGCAGGAGCACTCGCTGCAGGAAAGCAAAATTCCTTACCCGTAAGGCACAGCGGAAGCGGATCTTCTAGACATTACCCCAAAGGTGCATCAGTCCTAAGAATGTTACAACATATACTGGGTGATGAAAATTTCAAACGATCCATTACTTTGTATTTGCAGCGTCACCAATTCTCCACCGTGGAAACATGGGATCTTCAAAAGGCGATTATCGACGCAACAGGAATCAATATGGATTGGTTTTTCGATCAGTGGATTCACCGTGGTGGCGAACCCCATTACAAAATATCTTGGCAAATCCTGAGTCCGGAATTTAACAACTCGCCCGGAACAGAAATTACGGTAGAACAGATCCAAACCCAAGACCCTATTGTAGGAATATTTAAAACCCCGGTAGATATTGCTGTGTATTACACCGATGGCTCGGTAACACGGAAAACAGTAACCATTGATAAGGCATTCCAAAAAATAATTATTCCTAATGCCGGCAACCAAGTAGAAAACTCCGATAAAAAACCATTAATCATTGATAAAAACGTAGCTTTTGTGCTTTTCGATGAAGGAAATTACTTGCTAAAAAATACAACCTTCCCCAAAAACACCCAAGAATTATTGTATCAATTCACGATGGCAGCGAACGCAACCGATCGATACGATGCCTTGGTACAACTGCCACATAATAATCAAGAAGTGTATGAAGCCATCGCCAAAGCGGCCAACAAAGAAAGCTTCCGCGAAATGCAAGTAGCCATTCATAAATACCTAATCCAACACGCTGAAAATCAGTTTAGTTTTACCGGCAATAATGATAATTTAAAGGTTGTTTATAAAAACGCATTTAACCATCCCATTACAGAGGTGAGACGCATGGCGGTGGAAACTTCAAACATCTGGACCGAATCGAAATCCTATCTCTTTGCAGCCCTAAAAGATTCTAGTTATAGCACCATTGAAATAGCACTAAATCGGATCTGGAATCACCCATTATTCGCCGCGGAACAAACATCCATATTAGAGCAATTGAATGGAGTTGATGGCTACCTCAACAACATAGCTATCAAACAATTAGAATTGAGCGCATTAACATTCCCTGACCAATCCACACGATTTAAAAGTAACCTAGTAACGCTCACTTCGGCCTATTACGAATTTAGAACCCGGGCATCGGCCATGGCAGCCTTAAAACGACTTAATTTCTTGAATGAAACATTTGCTCACAATTTATTTAATGCATCCTTGAGTTTTAATTCGCGATTAGCTCAACCGGCCAATGAAACTATTAACTATTTCAAACAGCAGACCCAATATCATTTACTGTTGAACAAAGCCATTGGAACCTATAAATTTGATTCCAAATCCGATGAAATTAGAATTAAAAAGTTAATTGGAAATCCTTAATTTTTCCTTAATTCCTTTGATGTTTCAAGGATTATTCATTATTTAGCAAATTAAACTTGGAATAAGCCTGCACCATGATCATTTCCAGCGCAAAAAAGAACAAATTATATCTACCTGTGAACCGCATTTTAACCCTAACTGCCTTGGTAATAACCCTTTTCTTAAGTGGTTGCAAACCAAAATACGAAGAAGCCGTAAAACAATACAATTTGGGGTATTATCGTCAGGCTGCGGTCATTTTTGAAGAATTTTCAAAAAACACCAAGGATAAAAAACTAAAGGATAAAGCCATTTATATGGCAGCAGAATGTTACCGCTTGAGTGACGAATACGATAAAGCCAATCGTTTGTACGAACGTGTTTTGAAAAAAGATCCGAAAAACGCTAAAGCTTTGTTGATGCGTGCAAACATGTTGAAAAAAATGGAAATGTACCGTGAGGCCCTAGATGCCTACGATACTTACCTACAAGAAGTGCCTGGAGATACTATGGCGGAATATCAAAAAATTGGGTGTGAATATGCATTAAGTTGGACTCCCGATAGTTCGCAATATGTTGTAAGTAACTTCAAAATTGCTAACACCAAAGCCAACGATTGGGCTCCTATGGTGGCATCCAAAAAAGACGATGTTTTGTTCTTTGTTTCAGACAGAGAAGGTGGAAAAGCGAAGAAATTGTATCCTGGAACCATGGAACGTTGGTCAGATATTTGGTACATCGAAAAATTAGGTAAAAAAGGAAAAGAAAAGTGGCAGAAACCCATTTTTGCCGAGAAAAATTCAACCAATTTCAACGATGGTTCTATGACATTTGATGCCAAATTCGCTACCATGTACTTTACTCAGTGCGGTGGTGAGAAAGGTAAAAATGAAAAATGCGCCATTTATGAAGCTAAAAAGCAAGGTCCGGATTGGATTATTGGCGATGCCTTGGACTTTTGTAAAAGCGATACATCCCACAACTACGGTCACCCTGCTTTAAGTCCTGATGGTAAAACATTGTACTTTGCTTCCGATCGCGATGGCGGATTCGGCGGCATGGACATTTGGGCCGTTACCTATTCAAAACGTTCTAAAAGTTGGGGAAATCCTGTAAACTTAGGTCCGGATATTAACACAAAGAAATACGAAACCTTCCCTTATTTCAATCAGCACGACAATAAACTTTACTTCTCTTCCGATGGATGGCCTGGCTTAGGTGGATGGGATATTTTCAATGCAGAACCAACAGAAGATATCACTAAATGGAAAGAAAGAGAGAACTTGAAGGAGCCATTGAATTCGGGTGGTAACGATTTTGGCATCGTGTTTAACAATAAACCCGAAAATAAAAATTCAGGTTACTTCACTTCCAACCGTGGCGATCGTAAACAGAATTATGACATTTACGAGTTTACAGTAACCCCGATCGTAATAACCATTCGCGGTGTTATCAGCGATTGTAATAGCAAAAAACCTTTGCCTGGAGCTACAGTAACTTTATTAAATGATAGAGATACTTCGAAACTCGTATTGAAGGCAGACGATCAAGGTGTTTACACGGCTACATTGCGTGAAAAAACCAACTACGAAATCGAAGCAAAATATCCTGAAAAATACTATTTGGAAAAACCTCCGGTAATGCGTACCACCTACGGAATTCGCGTAAATACTGAATTAATCCAAGATTTCTGTTTAGAAAACCCCTTGGATGTTGTTTATACCCTTCCGATTTTCTACGATTTAGACAAATCCTTCATTCGTCCCGATGCAGCGCGTGTATTAGACACCTTTGCTCAGGATGTATTGCTAAAGTATCCTAAATTGGTTGCTGAGTTAGGTTCACATACTGACTGTAGAAACACATTTGCCTACAACGAGAAGTTGGCTGAACGTCGTGCCGCCAGCGCTCGCCGCTATTTGATAGATGTATGGAAAATCGATTCTACGCGTATTGTGGCAAAAGGATACGGCGAAACCCAATTATTGAATAATTGTAAGTGCGAAGGGGCGATTAAAGCTGGATATACTCCATATTTAGAGAACAAAACCAAGAAAATGGTGTTCGATAAAGACGCTAAAGGAAATGTAACTCGCAGCTACTACACGCGATATAAGAAAGAAGAGATTGTCTTTATCAACGATACCGCTTATGTTCCTTGCGATGAATTCCAACACGCACAAAACCGTAGAACTACCGTTCGTTTCGGATTTGAAGACCAAATTTCTAGAGCCATCGTTAACCAAGACGTTGATATCAATAATACCAACATCGGAAAAGAAGAACAGGATTCTATTGCCAAAGCAGTAGAAAAAGCCAAGGGGCCTCAAATCGATATTTCCAATGCGGTTAAAGTTCGCGTAACCAAACAAGGGAACAAGAACTTCATTAACGTAATGGTTTTGGATAAGGAACCCTTAAATGTGGAGCTAGACCCATTGGGCAAACAAAACAGTATCACCAAAGAAATTGCAGCGCAGTGGTATAAATCTAAGCTGATTAACAAAGGAATGTTCTTAAGCTCTGGGGATAAAATCAAGGTGGGCAAGGTAAAATTACCAAGCAATAAGTTCACTGTAGAGAGTCTAACCATTGGCGATTATGTAGTGAAAAATGTAATGTTCACGATCACAGACAAGGTATCTGAACCCGTTCTAGGTAAGGCTGTATTCAAGGAATTCAAACCCGAGTCTTATACCACGGAAACTGAATATATCCTAATTCCGAAAAAAGCTCCTAAGAAGGCTACGGTGAAAAAATCCCCCACTACCAGCAAAGCGGGTAGCGACAAGGAAGAAGTAACGGAGGACAAGCCGGCTAAGAAGAAAAAATAATTCACTCTATTTATTCTTCTATCCTGTGATTCCTTCTATACCTGCACTTCGGTTTACCGATTCCAATAACTTTTTTCTCATGGCCGGCCCCTGCGCCATCGAAGGGGAATCCATGGCCCTAGAAATTGCTGAAACGCTAATTACTATCTGCGAATCTCGGAACATCCCTTTGGTGTTTAAGGGATCCTATCGTAAAGCGAATCGGAGTCGAATCGATTCGTTCACCGGTATTGGTGATGAAAAGGCGCTGAAAATTTTGCAAAAGGTGAATCAAACATTCGGGATTCCAACGGTTACCGATATTCATGAATCGCATGAGGCCGCAATGGCCGCAGAATACGTGGATGTTTTGCAAATCCCAGCATTCCTTTTCCGTCAAACCGAATTATTGGTAGCAGCGGCAAAAACGGGGAAATTCATCAATATCAAAAAAGGTCAATTTGCTGGCACCGATGCGATGAAACACGCATTGCAAAAATGTGTAGATTCTGGGAACGAAAATGTGATTTTAACCGATCGCGGGAACATGTTTGGTTACGGCGATATGATTGTTGATTTCCGTAATATTCCCGAAATGCAAAAGAATCGTGTTCCTGTTGTTATGGACATCACCCATTCTTTGCAACAACCCAACCAAAGTTCTGGAGTTACTGGGGGCAAACCGGAACTAATCGAAACCATCGCAAAAGCCGCCATAGCGGTAGGTTGTGACGGATTATTCATTGAAACCCATCCAGATCCAAGTCAGGCAAAAAGCGACGGAGCGAACATGTTACCTCTTGCTCAATTACCCGATTTATTGGATAAATTGATTCGCATTCGTCAGGCCGTCGTTTAAAATTCGTATTAATACCCGTAAAACGAGTAATTCTGATTATTACCGTTTCTATCCTTTCCAACCACTTCAATTCTGCCACGGGCACTTTCCATGACTGTAATTAAATCCTCTGGCTCGGAATACACTTTTCCATTGAATTTGATTACTATAAACCCTTCGCCTAAACCCATTTGAGAAATGAATTTACCCCGTTGTATATTCAATAACCGTATACCAGAATTTAACCCGTACTTTTTTAAATCAGCGGTTGACAAAGGCTGAAAATCCGCTCCTAATAATTTACTATTAACAGCACCTTTCATTAACAAGGCTGTGTTCTCGGATTTATTAATCAACACCAATGAAACCTTATTTTCTTTACCGTTTTTCAAAACCCCCAGCACAACATTTTCTCCAGGTCGTTTATATGCCAAGTGCTCATCAAACATCGGCTTACCATCAATTTTCAATCCTCCTATACTCACTAATATATCGCCTTGATTGATTCCTGATTTTTCTGCCGGACCTCCTTCGGTCAATTCCAAAACTTTTACTGCATTGGTTTCTAACCCTAAGGATTTAAGTTCTTCGGATGATACCTCTACCACTTGCATTCCCGAAAACGCACGTAGTACCTCACCCTTATCCATTAAATCTTGCACCACCTTTCGAACAATATTCGCAGGAATCGCAAAGCCATATCCCGTGTAACTCCCTGTATTGCTTTGAATGGCGGTATTGATACCCACCAATTGGCCTTTGGTATTCACCAAGGCACCGCCCGAATTCCCTGGGTTAATAGCCGCATCGGTCTGAATAAAACTCTCGATGGGAAATTGATTTTTAACAATATTGATATTTCGTCCTTTGGCACTTACTATGCCCGCGGTAACCGTACTGGTAAGATTGAAGGGATTGCCAACGGCCAAAACCCATTCGCCAACTCTAACTTCATCGCTATTGGCAAATGTAATTGCCGGTAATGCCGTAGCCTCTATTTTCAATACCGCTAAATCGCTGGATGGATCGGTCCCTACCACTTTGGCAATGTACTCTTTCTTGGGTTTGTTCAAAACCACCGTTATTGAATTGGCTCCTTGAATAACGTGATTGTTGGTTACTACATAACCGTCCGCACTTACAATTACTCCGCTTCCCGTTGACGATGCCTGTCCCCTACTACCAAAGGGATCGAAATCCCAAAACAATCCAAACGGACTGCTATATTCCACGGTACTCACTGTCTTAATAAAAACAACAGAGGGAGTAGAAACAGCCGAAGCATCCTCAAATCCCTCGGGAGCACCCGCGCCATTGGCCGTATTAAAAACCGAGGATCTAGATCTACTATCGGATTCCGCTACCTGTATACCGTTGGAAGGCTGCCTGTCCAAACGGGTGAAAACCCAAGCACCTAAAAAACCAGAAAAAGCCCCTACAAATGCAATGCTTAAAACGAATTTTCTACTGTTCTTTTCCATGAATTTTTGAATCGATAAAGGTTAAACGAAATTTATATCAATCTATTGATTGGCTGCTAATCAAAAAGTATACAATTCCACCAACAGACGGAATTTACCGACATGCTGTCCGGAGAGAGGCTGACAAATTTTCGGATTAGTGCATTCCTGGGAACAATCCACGACCTGCTTCACGCCAAGGCCAAGGAGTCATTAACAAAATGATAACCAAGGCAGCAACAAAAAACCATTTTGTATTGGGTTGATTGGTTTTGGCAGCACGATGCCCCACAGTTATCAAAACAATGGCTATAATCATCATTAATGCGTGCTCAACCGAGAAAAATCGTATTACCGGATTTTTCATGGCTCCGCCCATTCCCATACTTTTAATTTGTTTCAAACCCCAATCCCCTACAAACCACTGTACCAATCCCAACAACAGCATCACATGGGAGCTGATCAACAATACCAACGTTTCCTTCCCGTTCTTACCTTTAAAAGCATTAATCAATGACAAAATCAATGCAATAATGATTACCCAACGCAAGAAATTGTGCAAATGAACGGTGCCTGTATAGGCAGGATGTGTTTGTAATAAAGATATCATAATATACGAAATTTCAACGAATATAGCAAAAAAACAATGCTCCCCCTACCTTTGTTTCACTTTCAACGTTGATATGCTCCAAACCCATTTTTCCTCCATTTTAAATCGATTACAAAAATTCATTCTCACTGTGGGTTTGCTCTTTGTTTCTTTGCTTTCTTATTTCGCCGATGCTCAGCATTACATCATTCCTACGCGATTTCATGAAAGCCCTATTCCCCCGGCTCCCAGATATAATATGGAAGAAAATTGGAGCGCCCTTCCCTTTCGCAAAGATTTCGGCGATTTAGTACCCAACGGATACACAGACAATCAGGAACATGCCGAGGTAGATGTATTTTACATTCATCCAACCTTGTACGGGGAAAAACCAACTACGGTTTACAAATGGAATCACGATTTGAACGATCCGAAACTGAACAAGGAGATTGATGAAGTAGCCACGAAATTTCAAGCTACTGCTTTTAATGGAGCAGGTAAATTGTATGTTCCTCGATATAGACAAGCGCATTATTCCGTGTTTCTTACCCAGCATCTAGACGATAAACAAGCGGCACTTAATGTGGCGTACAGCGATATCGATGCTGCTTTTTCTTATTACATCGAACACTTAAATGACGGCAGACCGTTCATCATTGCTTCCCACTCTCAAGGAACAATTCACGCTGCACGATTGCTTAAATACCGAATAATTGGAACCGCATTGCAACAACAATTGGTAGTGGCTTACCTTCCTGGAATGGCTGTCCCTAAAGATTCACTGATTGGACTGCCTGTTTGCCAAGAACCCAATTCCATCGGTTGTTTCACCAGTTGGAGCACCTATGAACGCAATTTCATACCCACAAACTATTTTAATGGCTTGAATAATGCAGTTTGTGTGAATCCAATAACTTGGAAATTTGACGATAGTTTAACTGTAAGTATTCCGCAGAATCCTACCCCAGCCGTTGGAGATAAAAATACGCTGGATTCCAATTCCGTAGAGTCTCCTAATTCCATTGATCAACAACCTACAATTAATTCCGATCCTCCGCTTCCCAGAAGAGGACATTATTGCCCCAAAGAAATGCATCGGGGTGCTGTCTTAAAACCCTTTGGTAAAGTTTATCCTCAAATATGTGATGCGCAAGTATTTGGTGGACTTTTGTGGATTACCAAACCGAAGTTTCCAGGAGCTTTTTTATACCGTACATCCAATTTTCATTCCGGAGATATCAATCTGTTTTATATCGATATAAGAGAAAATGCTATACTAAGGGCTAAAACGTTCGTCCAACAAAAGGCTATCTCAACGGAAAATATCCGAAATTAGTAATGAAAGTCAACGGCTTTGCGTTATTTTGCAATTATCGTTGAACTATGAAAAAATGGCTTAAAGGCATCGGAATCGCGTTGGTGTCTATCCTCGCATTACTTCTCATTTTACCCTTCGCATTTAAAGGTAAAATCGTTGAAAAAGTAGACCAAGCAGTTAACCAATCCCTCAATGCAAAAGTGGGATTTAACCACGATGTATCCCTTTCCCTGCTTAGAAATTTTCCCAACCTTTCCGTTGGAATTGACGATGTAAGCATTGTGGGTATCGATTCGTTTGCCAACGACACCCTGCTGGCCTCCAAGAATATTCGTTTGGTGGTAGACATCCAAAGCGTTCTCAGTGGCGAAACCCTCAACATACGGAAAATCTACCTGAATGAAACCCGTTCACACATTATATTCTTGAAAAGCGGTGCCGCGAACTTCGATATTGCAAAGGTTGATACCACTGCTCAGGCACCGATTGATACCGCCCAGGGCGAACCCTTATCCTTAAAAATCAAACAATTAGCCTTAGACAATGCCTATATCCGTTACACAGATCACTCCATGGATTTGGACTTGATTTGTGATGGACTAAATCTTAATTCATCCGGTGATTTCGAAAAAGATATATTTACTCTTTTTAACGATTTAAGCATCGATCGAACCAGTATGTCGTTTGGAGGAATGACCTTGCTTTCTAAAGCCGCGATCAAGGGTAACACAAACATCGACATGGACTTAAACAAAATGAAATTTGGCTTTGCCGATAATAATTTGTCCATCAACGAATTGCCATTGAAAGCCAAAGGTTGGGTGGAATTACGCGAAAAAGATATGGACATGGATATCGATATCTCCACGCCATCCTCCGATTTTAAGTCGTTTCTCAGCATCGTACCCGGCTGCTACACCAAAGATTTTGGCAGTGTAAAAGCATCGGGAAAAATGGCGCTGGCATTTACCATGAAAGGAATCATGGACGATGTGAGAATGCCAACCACCCATGTAGGACTCAAAATAGATAACGCTGGGTTCCAATACCCCGGTTTACCTGCATCGGCCAGTGGAATTTTCTTGGATTTCAAACTGGATAACACCGATGGTAATCCCGATAACACCCACATTGTAGTTGAACCCTTAAAAGCAGTATTGGGCAAAGACCCCATCGAAGTTCACTTAGATCTACGAACACCGGTAAGCAATCCATTTGCAAAAGGAAGTTTAAAACTAGCCGTGAACTTGGATAACTGGAAACAACTGATTCCTTTGGACGAAAAAACCTCTGTATCCGGTAAAATTACGGCCGATTGTTTTTTCGATGGGCATTATTCCAGCGTGGAGAAACAACAATTTAACGACTTAAAAGCGGGTGGAACCTTTGGTATTCAGGACATGAATTACTCCGGAGAAGGTTTATTGCCTGTGGCTATTAAAAACTTACTCATTACCGCGGCTCCCCAAATTTTTACGTTGAACGATTTACAATTATCCTACGGAAAATCTTCCATCAGCATGGCTGGAAAATTGGAAAATACCTTGGGTTATGTGTTTGCCGGTGAAACCTTAAAGGGCGATTTATCGGTACGAAGTAGTTCTTTGGATTTAAACGAGTGGATGAATTCCATGCCTACATCCGAAACGCCTGCAGCTACAGACACCGCAGCCAGCACCCCCATGGAAGCGGTGGAATTACCGTCTAATTTAGATTTGGCGTTTTCTGCCGAAGTGGGTAAATTATTGTACGATAAATACAAACTCAGCAACTGTGCCTTGAAAGCCACGGTTAAAGATGGAAAATTGAATGTAAATCCCCTAAAAGGAGATATTTTCGGCGCTACCGTAGAATTAAGTAACTTGAATTACAGTTATGAAAAAGGCGGTAAACCCAATGCCGGACTTGGATTTAAAATATTAAACTTAAATCCTGCCAACCTCAGAAACCAGTTGGCTTTTGTGCAAAAATATGCACCGATATTGGCCGATATTAATGGCTTAGCAAACATACAAACCCAATTCACAACCCAATTAACCCCAACCATGGAAGTAGATTATGCTAGCATGGCGGCAGACGGTTTATTGGATTTAGTAAATGGCCGAATGCAAATTCCTAAGTGGTTGTCGGAGACATCCAAAAAATTGAATTGGGGGGTAAGCAACATGGTGTTGGTACCTACCAAAGCCTCATTCGCTATTCGGGAAGGTAAATTTCAATTGAAAGATACAGTATCGGTAAAGCTACCACAGGAAACAGTAATGCGATTCTCTGGTACAGTGGGATTGGATGAAAAATTGGATTTGGGTGGAACGTTAATTGCTAAAGGCAAAAAACTCCCGTTCACTATCACAGGTACCGTGAAGGATCCCAAAATGCAAGTAAACTGGAAAGCCATGGGCAAAGAAGCACTGGCTCCCGTTTTGAACAATGCACGCGACAAGGCCCTTGCTGCGGCCCGCGAAAAAGCCGATAAGTTATTAGCGACCGCACAAGAGCAAGCCGATAAGATTCGTGCTGCTGCTAAAGAAACAGCCAATAAAATAAGAACCGAAGGGGCTTCACTAGCCAGTAAGCAAAAAGCAGAAGCGGATAAAATTGAAGCGGAAGCCTTGAAAAAAGCACGCGAAGAAGCCGATGCTGCCGTGGCTAAAGCTACCGATCCATTAAGTAAGAAAGCCGCAAAATTGGCCGCCGATAAAGCCTATCAAATTGCTGTAAAGAAAGCAGCAGACGCGAAAGTGAAAGCCTATCAGATTGCGGATAAAACGGCAACGGAATCCGATAAAAAAGCCGATGCTCTAGAGCTTGAAGCCAATGCCAAAGCAGACAAACTGCTAACGGAGGCACAAGCACAAGCCGACAAAATCATCGCCGATGCGGATTCAGCCTCCAAAAATGCCTTGAAGTAACAATGCACTATTACCAATAACCATGGATCAACACAGTACTTTGGGAATACTCCTCTGCGGCGGCGAAAGCAAACGCATGGGACAACCCAAAGCACTGCTGAATTACCATGGAATTCCGCAATGGGTTTTTGCAACTAATCTGCTTGCCGGAATTTGCGATGCGGTGTCAATAAGCATTCATTCTCAAGAACAATGGCAAGAAATTGTTGCCGGCATGCAGTCCAACGCTCCGATATCTCCCAACACTAACCACTTACAGTGGCTTGAAGACGATAATCGTTTGGGATATCACGGTCCGGCTACCGCCTTTTTTACCGTTGGGAATTATTTAAAACAAAATCCTCAATTTACCCATGTCTTGGTACTGGGAATCGATTACCCCGCGTTAACCGATGAAGATTTGCAATTGCTAATCGTTCAATCCCAAAACAGCGGTAGCATCGTTTCATTTGCCAATGCCGAAGACGGACATTTAGAACCCTTAATCACCTGCTATCCGGCCACCCATTTGGAGAATTTTTCTTCGTTCCATAGCCAATACCCATCTGCATCCCCCCGAAGATATTTCCAATCTTTGAATCCAACCCTGCTTACCATGGATGAACCGATACGAATTAAAAGCATCGACACCCCGGAGGCGGCAGGAGAAATAAACAAATTCCTAATTCAACAATCCCAAGCATGAGCGATAAATTTGGAATTCAACCGGTAGAAATTATACGGTACAACACGGGCAAAAAAGAGGATATTTTGGATTCCGTTTCCGTGGAAGAACCGCTAGAAATACGTATCTCCGGACCGCAATTGGACGGCCCTACCCCAAAAAAAGAAACTACTTCAGAAATACCAAGCAACTCGGATACTTCCCCAATTATTTCGGATACTTTAGTTAATACCTCATCTAGTATTTCAACCACTACTTCATTTGGTACTTCATCGGATATTTCATCAACCACTTCATCTAGTATTTCGTCTTCTTCATCAGCTGTGACTTCCTCCACCACGGTATCTTCCAAAGCATTATCCATCACGATGCGGACACCGGGGAACGACCAAGAACTGGCGGCTGGCTTTTTGTTCACCGAAGGTATTATCAGCGATGCATCGGAAATTCTGGGTTTTCAAGAATCCTCTTTAGGGGATACCTTAACCGTTGAATTGCGAAACTTTGATGCGGTGGATCAGCGTTCGTTGGATCGACATTTTTACACCACCTCGTCTTGCGGGGTTTGTGGTAAAAGTTCCATCGACGCAGTAAAAACGCATTGTAAAATTGCCTTGCCACCTGAAAACTTAAATGTTTCAGCGAGTCAGTTATTAGAATTTCCCGAACTACTACGCAAACAACAATCGGCCTTTGATTTCACCGGGGGTATCCATGCCTGCGCATTATTTTCAGCCGATGGTAAACTCCATGCCTTGCGCGAGGACGTGGGCAGGCACAACGCTTTAGACAAACTCATTGGTAGTTTTTTAATACCATCAACAAAGTCCATGGGCTCCGGTGAAGCTACGCACTCGGGTATTCCACTAACCAATTATGTTCTGTTATTAAGCGGTAGGGCTTCGTTTGAACTGGTTCAAAAGGCAGGAATGGCGGGCATTCGATGCATTGCTGCTGTGGGTGCTCCTTCCTCATTGGCGATTGAACTTGCCGAAGAATTGGGGATTACCTTGGTTGGATTTTTACGCCAATCGCGATTCAACATTTACACCCATCCCCACCGAATTCAATTGTAAATTCTGCAAAAACCGCTATATTTGCAGTCCCTTAAAGGGTGACCCGTTCCCATGCTACCAAAACCACCGGGATTTAGAAAAATCTAACCGTTTTTCTTATCACATCGGGATGTAGCGCAGCCCGGTAGCGCACTTGCATGGGGTGCAAGGGGTCGTGAGTTCGAATCTCGCCATCCCGACCAAGAAAAAGCCCAACGCTACACGTTGGGCTTTTTTTATGTGGCAAATCCAAACAAAGTCTGAGAGAGCACACATAAAAAAAGCCGATGAGCCGCATAGCGGCGATGGCTTTGAACTTGAGCCCCCCAGAGATCATGTAATAATCTCGCCATCCCGACCCCAAAAACAACAATTATTATCTAAATTCTATTGAATTCCGACAAAAACTTATCGGTATTTAATTGAATTCCGACAATTTAAACCCAATCTAACATTGAGATTATCAAGAATGTGGAATAAACGAACCCCACTGCATCAAAATAAATTGACCTCTCAATGGAATAGCAATATGATATATCCTCTGGAAACAAATTGGTCAGGAAAAGATTAGTTCGATGGTCCATGATCGAATTCTGTTATTATATGCTGTTTAAATTCCATGTCATACCAATGTTTAAAGTACAACTTACAACTACCTACATTCATATAAAAATACAAACTAACTGAATTGGAATAAATTTGATATCCGATAAAATCGACATCCACTCTCTTCGTGAAATTTATAACAAAACTATTATCAAACATGCTCATGCTTACAACCAACGCACTGTCCGAAATGCCAATATCTACCGCAGAATCATTGAATAATTTATAGGTACTAAAAGTCATTTCAGTGGAGCTGTATCTGTTTTCAATTTGCTGTTTGGTATACGTTTCCAACAGCCTTTGGTCTTTGCACATATCACGAATACTCCATAAATAACGGATTCTAAACAAACTATCATCGCATAATAAATCCTTGAGATGACAGTTACTTGTTTTCCCTTTATCTAAATGGTTTTGACCGTTTGCAATGATTGGTAAACCAAATACGAATAGTATGAAAAGTCTAATTGATTTTTTCATTTGATAATTGCGCGGCATACATTCAATTGCAAATAATTTCACGCTTTAATTCACCCTTTGAATCTTTTGTGCAAAGCATCAAAATTGAGTTTCGACTTTCCTTTGTTAAATGATTTTTATCGTTATACGAAAAGTTAATCAAATCCTCTCTTTTCAACAAAAAAAGTAGTAAAGGATCATTATAAAAGTTAGTATCAAAACATTTTTTTAATGATTCACGATTGTCACTTAACCACAAATAGTATTCCCATTCTTTTGCAAATATTCCAATGGCAAAGTACGTAGAATAACCTTGATTGTATTTAATTATAACGTATATGGTATCCGTAGTTGTTAATATGCTATCTAAATTTGCTTTTTCATACATGTAATGAAAATTATGCTGCCATTTATAAATAGATAATAGTCCCGGCTTACTGATTTTAGCACATTTTTTTATTTCTCTTTTAAATAATATTTTATCCGAACAACTGGTTATAATAACAATCAGTAGAAGATGAAACCCGATGGAGTTCGTGCCTTTAAAAAACATTCTTAGTTTGTGCAGCATTAGGAAGCTTAATCGGTTTATCTCCTTCATTGAATTTAATTGTCGCTAGCGAATTTACTATCACTTAAAACACTCATTTACAATGGAATATACTGGAAAATTTCTGAAATATAGTTATAGAACAACAAAATATTGGTATTTGATATGATTCCTGAATTATAAAATCGGGAATCAATTAAGAACTTAGAGCAAGAATTTTAGATTTTAACAAATTTAGCACGATGCCAACTAAATCCTTTGGTCTGAATGCGAAGTTCATAAATACCTGCTGACAAAAAGGATACATCAAGTTCTGTTTTAAATTCACCTGTTGAAATTAAAACTCCTCTCAAGTCGAAAATTTCAAAAATGCCATGTAGTCTTTGATTACAGAATATAGTTTTATCTACTGGATTCGGAGAAACAACAATTGCATCAGTTTCATTTTTTATTCTATTACTTCCTAATCCCCATTCAGTAAATCGGTAGAATTTAGTGTTCAATATTGCATTATTTTTTTTCCCGAATCCTACAATAAAATAATCGTCAAATACAAAAGCAGAAGATGCAAACCCTTTAAATTCTGAATTAATCTCCATTAAAACCCACTTTCTATTAGCAGAATCAAATCTAAAAAGTTGCTGATCAATCCCTACACCATCCAAGAAGCCAAAACCTATGTGCGGAATACCACGAAAATTAAATGCTATATTCTCATATCTACCTCCGGTCAAAAAATCACTCAATTTTGTCCAAGAACCATTTAAAGTATTAAAGGAATACAAGTCATTTTTCACTGTTACCCCTTCCGCTCCTAACCCTACAAAACCAAATTCGTTAAATGTTGTCGCTACAGCCGAATATCTAAACCCACCAGGAAAATCAGCTAAGCGCTTCCAAGAATTTGTCTTAGGATTATATTCATAAAAATCGTTGTAAGAACTACCAAATTCATCCATTCCCAGGCCAACATAACCTTTCCCATTATTGGAAAAAGCAACTGCTTCAAATCTTGCCGTGCCAGGAAAAGCAGCGATGGGTATAAAAGTATCATTTACAACTTCAAACCGATAAAACTGTCGTGTACAACCATTATTTGGATTATATCCCAACCCAATATAGGCAACTGTATCAATAATAAATGAAACTTGACTGTGACTCGCGTCTCCCGGGTATTTTGTTTTGAGTTTTACCCAAGATCCCGATTTAACATCTAATTCATACATGTCATCCAAAGCACTATAAGAACTATCTGCACCACCTATAACAAAAGCTCGATTTCCCAAGGTAAATGTCACACAGGAGGTTCTGCCCTGAATTCTATTAATAATTAACTCTTCAGTCCAATAACCTTGACCAAAACCTAAGGACGAAATTAAAAGCGATAAAATAATTAAGTTAATTTTCATTGATTGTTTCATTTAATTGGTAAATAAATACTTCCGCAGTTAATGCTGAACTATTCATGGTTACGCGAAACGTCAAATTATACGCTCTTAGTAGTATAAATAAATACTTTATATAATCAAATTTGAGTATATCAAGAGACAAACCAACTTTAATACGTATTACCTAACTAGATTACTATTGTTATCCATTCGTAAAAGTCATAGCTTCGAATAACCCAAAACACCTACAGGAAAACAGTTGAAATTTATAGTAATAATTGCCGCCCAATTTTTTATTTAATATGTATATTGTAATTCATAATATTTATATCATATCATTATACTTTGCTGCAATATCTGTTGGATTTAATACTATTAATTATTCAAAAAATAAACATTTAATTTATTATTTTATCACTTCCATTTGTTCGTCATTTAATATTGATTTTAACTGTCAATTATTCACTACGGAATCATCTTATTTCGCTTATGATTCGATTATTATACCAAGTATTCTATTAAGTTTCTATAAATCCAAAAAATACATCTCAATAATATTACCTTTACTATGCATAAGTATGCAATATATATTGACTAAAATGGAAATTTCAAATCAATTTCATCCTGTTCTTTTCCTACTATTATTGGTGGTTTATATTGTACATATTGCAATGTATCAATCCAGAAAAACTATTAAAATAAATATAGAATATTTAATCATCGCAATATTGCTAATACTCAATCTTTATTTCATTATTATTCAATATTATTTCAATATTTCATCATTAATAAATAACGCGTATACTAGGGTTTATTTTATTAATAGTTTAGTTCTTGTTACTTTTTATCTATATGTTATCATCAGCAATATTAAATGTAGATTTTTATTGTAATATTTTTTTTGTGCTAATTGCAATGTTAATAATAGTAATATTTGCATTTTGGTTGACTATATTATATTATAAAAAGGCAAAAAAAACACGTCAAAAAACAAAAGAAAAAACATTGCATTTCATTGAATTAGAAAGAAAACGCATTGCTAATGATTTACACGATTCTTGCAGTAGTATTTTATATAATTTCCATTTACAATTAAAGCAACTTGAACAGAGCAATCAATTCAATAATGACTTATTAAATACTATATCTTCTTTGAAAAAAAACATTGATACATTGAATAAAGAAGTAATTAATACTATTGAAAATACATATCCCAAAGAGTTTCTTCAACATAATTGGGTAGCCGCCATCAAAAATTTAATCTATCGTTTTAATTTAAATGGGTTGTCTATTAATTTGGATATCCAAGATTGTCCAAATTTTAATGAGGAAATACAACTTCATTCTTATCGGATTATACAAGAATTAATTACTAATATTCAAAAACATAGGTTACCAACTAGATTTACCATTCAAATTTTTACACTTGAACTAAAAATGTATGTTTACTTCATTTACTGCCCTAATTTAAATAATAAATCTCGAGCATTTTTTTCAAGTTCTAGAGGCTTAGAATCATTAAGAGAGCGGATCACCCATATCAATGGGGAATTGTTTGACCCTAAAGAAATTCAAACTAATGATTATTTAGCAGTTGAACAAATATTTACCTTCCCAATCATTAAAAACAATGGAAAATAGGAAGATATTAATTATAGAAGACCATCAACTAATGGTATTAGGGATTGAAGAAATTATAATTAACCATATAAAAGATGTTGAAGTTTTTTCAGCCAACAATGAAACATCAGCTCAAGCTTTTATTGACCATATTAATCGCATAGACCTAATTATCTGTGATTTGCAATTACATGAATCAGGCAAATCGTTTAATATCATTACCAAAGCGAACCATTTGAAAATTCCAATTATTGTATTTTCAACTTTTGAAAATCGACTTTTTATTGAAGAATGTAAGGCGCGTGGCATATTAAGTTATGTTTGTAAACGAAGTGGAGACCTTGAGTTGCTAAACGCAATTAAATCCGGACTGTTGGGATTGTCTTCAGATTGCAAGATTGTCAGTGAAATACTTAAACAAGAAATTATCTTTCCGAAAACAACGAAATTATCTTTAACTAATACTGAAAAAATGCTTGTAAAATGTTGGTCATCTGGAATGTCTAATTCCGATATAATAAAACGATTCAACTATAACGAAAATACATTACGCACTCACAGAAGACACATACTTTTTAATAATAACTGCACTTTTGAACAGCTTTTAGCTAGTTTTAATGACTATCATAACCACGAAGAAATCGATGTCCGGCAATTATTAAAAAATCCAACCCTTAACTAAACGCTCGGGGGTACAGGAATTCCGCGGTGGTGTCGGCTCCACAATCGGTAAGGCAACCAAGCCAAGAAAAACAAGCCCAAAGCAACGATATCCCCTTGAATAATATACCAAGGCCAAGGTCCTAAAATATCGAGTATGGATGCTGTTCCCGGTTTACGTGCTAGATAAAAGTAATTGGCTATATCACCTACCAAGAAGTTAATGGCAATCACCGAAACCGCAAAAATCTGCAACACCCCATAAGCCTGAAACAGGTGCTTGGTTTCGATCTTTGGGGCGCCTAAAACCAAAAAGTGTATTACAAACATCACTAAACCCGTATGCGCAATCCAAAACTTACAGAAATTGTAATGCGGAAAACCCTCGTACAAGGCTGGCGTTAAAATGGCATTAAAGGTAAAAACCCAAACAAAGAAATACAACAAAAACCACATCCAAGGTTTCTTGTAATAACTATACCCCAAGGCAACAAAGGCCAACCAATTGCAGGGGTTCAACGGCAAATCTTCGCCCCAGTGATACTTAACGTAGGCTGGGTCGGATTCGGGTAAAAAACTGATATAGGATTTCACAAATTGCCAAATCAGTACATTGATCACCAAGCCCCAAGCAAATCCACGAGTTAATTTATCTCTACCCGATTGATTGGACCGAACCGCAAAGAAGGTAAGGCTACCACAAATGGTAACTACAAATAATACCGCTAGCCAATGTTCCCAAGTATTGGCGCAAAAGTTTTTGTTAGGCAATAAATAGCCCGAGAAAAAATCGCTCATTATCAATCGATTATAAGGAGCGGAAAATACGAAAAATGTTTTAGGTAGCACCAAACAGCCCAATATTATTTTAAAATTAACGGATTTGTATTCTCGTTCCTATTCACCAATCGTAGTGTTTAATCTACAAAGTTTTTTCGAGCTTATTCATTCATTATCAATTATTTTCGCAATCCGCGATGCAACATTACAACCTCAATATTTTAATTGCCGATGACCATCCTATCATTCGCAGAGGTATTACTCTTTCGGTTAAAAAAAAGTTCCCCAAAGCTGTGCTTCATGAATGCGAATCACCGGATGAAATTGAAGAGATATTAATCAAGCATAATATTAGTCACGCAATCCTGGATGTTACTTTCCCCGAGAAATCAACCATCGGTATGCTACATCAAATCTTCAAACAAGAACCCGGCCTTCAAATTCTCTTGTTTACCATGCATCCCCAATCATTGTTTGAACATACCTTAAAAATGTATCCCAATATTAGCTATTGCGAAAAAAAGGAAAAGCAGTCCAGTTTTGAAAAAATGTTGGTTCAGTTTATTAACCGTCAGCCCGATGCATCCCCAAACAAGGCCACCTCAAAGTCAAAACCAAAAAAACCTAGATTTTCAGCGATGGAAGAAAAAGTGCTCCAACTGATATTGTCCGGTATTCCCATCAAAGAAATTGCTCAAAAACTCAATATCAAAAGCAATACGGTATCAACCTACAAACGACGCATACTAGACAAACAGGAAGTAGATAACATTTTACATGTTTCGAAAATCCTTTAAATTTACTTGTAACCCTAAGACAAATGGCCGATAACAACGCCACGTCAAATCACCTCGTTCAAGAAAAAATACGAGAACTAACTCAAGCCAAAGAATTTATAGAACTGTATGTAAGTGTAATTAACCACGACATTTTCGCACCCATTAAATTCATCAATATTATTGGGGATAATCTAAATCCAAAAAACTACTCCAAATCCGAATTGTTGGAGAATTTCCAGCTGATCATTAATTCCACAAAACGATTGGAATTGCTTTGCGCCAATTTACTTGAGTTACTGAATCCCAACCACGAGCAATGCTCCGCTGAGCCGCAAAAAATCCTCCTCTACCAACTCACCGAATCAATAAAAAACTATTTTCATATTGGATTTATTACCAAAGAAATAGAGTTTATAAATAATATCGATCCTAAACTAGAAATTATCGCCCTCGAAAACCACCTTACCATCATAATTACCAACTTAATCAGCAACGCCATTCGATTCACTCAAAAAGGTACAATTCATGTTGATTGCCAATTCATTAAATCCGAATTACACTTTATTATCTCCGATACGGGAAAAGGAATTAACCCCGAAATTAAAGAACAATTGAATCGTAAGAATTTTAAAATCAAACACAAGAATGCAATCGAACACCGAAGTTATGGTTTTGGCTACAATCTTATTTTCAAACTGCTCCCCCAGCTACAAGCCGATATACGCATAGAAAACAACCTGCCCCAAGGCACCAAAGTAATCCTAAAATTACCAAACACAATACGCTAAATACATTTGAATAGGCGGTAAATTCGCAGAATGAGTTATCAGGCCTGGACCGCAGAGGTCATGCAACGGTTTGCGCTGAACGCCAATCCCGAAAAAGCTGAACCCATGGCAAAATACATGAAGAACCATTTCCAATTCTTGGGTTTAACTTCACAACTAAGGGCCGATTTATTGGCCGATTTACTCGTAAAAGCAAATCTACCAGACTCAACATCGTTGTTTGTCATTATCCATGAATTGTGGTCGCTCCCCGAACGCGAATTTCAATATGCTGCACTCACCTTACTCGAAAAATCCCAAAAACAGCTATCACCAACTCATATCCCCCAAATCCTAGAACTCATTCCACATAAGAGTTGGTGGGATTCAGTGGATGCACTGGCCGGCTCCGTACTGAGCAAAATAGTAAAGAAGTACCCTGATTCTTTATACCACCACTTTCAACCGCTAATCCAAAGCAGCAACTTCTGGGAAAATCGAACCGCAATAATCGTACAATTGAAATGCGGAGCGGCCACCGATACGGAATTTCTAACCCAAGCGATTCTCCCTCACCTACAGAATAAAGAGTTTTTCCTTCGGAAAGCTATTGGCTGGGCATTGAGGCAATATGCCCGCACCAACTCCCAATGGGTAATCGATTTTGTATCAAAACACGAAAATGCCTTATCCGGATTATCGAAACGTGAAGCACTGAAGCATATTACTACGTTTTAGTTCGTTAAATATTCGATTAATTCATTGACATTCAATGGGGGCAGGATTCCAAAAATGTGTATACCCGCCTGAACAGCCCAAAAAAATGTCAACATTATTGTTGGTATTTAGCGTGGCTAGCCCAACAAATTCAACAAACCCATAATATCTTTACACCATGCAACTTAAAAAGCTTTCCATTGCACTTGTTTTCGTTTCCTTCGGCCTTTCTTTTAGTCTTTTTTCATGCGAAACCAAAGAAAGTTCAGCATTCACCAACCCAACCATGAAGGCATTCTTCGATAATAACTGCTCCAGTTGCCACAGCAACGGCACCTATAATGCGGGTTCTTGGTTGTACGATCCTTCTAACGACAAATCCATACAGGATCATATCAAGCATATTTACGACGAAGTGTATGTTAAAAAAACCATGCCTCCAGCTGGGTTGAGTCAGACCGATTTAGCGGCTTTTAAATCTTGGTACGACGCCGGACATCCATCCAATTAATCCCTAGAAAATTCTCGCAAACCCGTGGAAAATAACCCCAATGCCCAGCACGAAATTCACTACAAAAAAGCCTTAGCCGCTTTTAAACTTGGCGAAATTTACGAAGCCAATGTGCAAATTAGACGAGCACTGGAGTTAAATCCATCGGATGAAATTATTAACCTCGCCCGAGAAATTAAATCTGCTTTGGGGCAAAAAGCATTACAAAAAGCAAAACAGTATAAAGAAACGAAACAATGGGCTGAGGCGTTGGAAGAGGCAAAAAAAGCAGAATCCGACTTGCCAGAGTCCTTTCAATCCGAGGTAGCAGAACTCATTCAGGAACTCGATAAAATTCTAAATTCCAAAAGTTCAGTAAAAAAATGGATTACCCGGTTGGTGGTTGTTTCTGCTACAACCGTTGTTGTTTGGGGTGCTTGGTATCTATACAACTATAATGACGAACACCAGCGTTGGAAATTAGCTCAAAACCAAGACAATCTTAAAGCTTATCAATCCTACTTAGCCACCTTCCCCAGCGGAAATTATTCTGCTTTGGCAAGAGCTCGGATGAAAGAAATAAACGAGCAAGACGATCAATTGTGGATTCAAGCCATCTCCTATCCTTCAAAATCCACCTTGTCTAAATACATAGAATCCATGGAATCCTTGGGAGGAATGCACTTAGACGAAGCTTTTTACATGTTGGATTCCGTAGAATTTAATGTGGCGGCGAGAACCGGTACTCAAGAAGCTTTGCGCAGTTATATTCAGACCCATCCGGAAGGAAACTTTATTCAAACAGCACAACAAATGCTAAAAACGTTGGTGACTCCCGAAGAAAAAAGTGAATTGATTGCCTATATGAAGTCCTTTTACGAGCTATTCCAATCGGGTGCTTATTCCGAACTACTGCAATACTTCAATCCAGTTACTCCCATCTTCATGAATCAGGCGAATATCTCTAAAGCGGATTTATTAACCACCTTTGAAGCGAGTAAAAATCCCGATGTGGTGCGAGAAGAAATTCAATTTGACGACTCCTCCGTAGTAGTTACCAAAAATGCCGAAGGAATTATTTCGATGAGCTATATTGTAGATTCTAGAAGAGAAGTAAAAGGAGCATATACGGGCGAAAAAGGATTTTTAGGCACCAAAAAACGAGGTCCATCCACCGAACAATACGCCAATCAGGAAGTGCAAGTGCAACTGGATAATCGTAAAAAAATTACTCACTACAAAGTAAAATTACTCAGTTCCCGAAAAACTGAGGCCGAAGATTAACAATTACATATATATCAATTAACAATTACATACATGCCAAAAAGAAGGGCCGCCCAATTGGGCGGCCCTTCTTTTTGGCATGTATGTAATTGTTAATTGATATATATGTAATTGTTAATCTTCGGCCTCAGTTTTTCGGGAACTGAGTAATTTTACTTTGTAGTGAGTAATTTTTTTACGATTATCCAGTTGCACTTGCACTTCCTGATTGGCGTATTGTTCGGTGGATGGACCTCGTTTTTTGGTGCCTAAAAATCCTTTTTCGCCCGTATATGCTCCTTTTACTTCTCTTCTAGAATCTACAATATAGCTCATCGAAATAATTCCTTCGGCATTTTTGGTAACTACTACGGAGGAGTCGTCAAATTGAATTTCTTCTCGCACCACATCGGGATTTTTACTCGCTTCAAAGGTGGTTAATAAATCCGCTTTAGAGATATTCGCCTGATTCATGAAGATGGGAGTAACTGGATTGAAGTATTGCAGTAGTTCGGAATAAGCACCCGATTGGAATAGCTCGTAAAAGGACTTCATATAGGCAATCAATTCACTTTTTTCTTCGGGAGTCACCAACGTTTTTAGCATTTGTTGTGCTGTTTGAATAAAGTTTCCTTCCGGATGGGTCTGAATATAACTGCGCAAAGCTTCTTGAGTACCGGTTCTCGCCGCCACATTAAATTCTACGGAATCCAACATGTAAAAAGCTTCGTCTAAGTGCATTCCTCCCAAGGATTCCATGGATTCTATGTATTTAGACAAGGTGGATTTTGAAGGATAGGAGATGGCTTGAATCCACAATTGATCGTCTTGCTCGTTTATTTCTTTCATCCGAGCTCTTGCCAAAGCAGAATAATTTCCGCTGGGGAAGGTGGCTAAGTAGGATTGATAAGCTTTAAGATTGTCTTGGTTTTGAGCTAATTTCCAACGCTGGTGTTCGTCATTATAGTTGTATAGATACCAAGCACCCCAAACAACAACGGTTGTAGCAGAAACAACCACCAACCGGGTAATCCATTTTTTTACTGAACTTTTGGAATTTAGAATTTTATCGAGTTCCTGAATGAGTTCTGCTACCTCGGATTGAAAGGACTCTGGCAAGTCGGATTCTGCTTTTTTTGCCTCTTCCAACGCCTCAGCCCATTGTTTCGTTTCTTTATACTGTTTTGCTTTTTGTAATGCTTTTTGCCCCAAAGCAGATTTAATTTCTCGGGCGAGGTTAATAATTTCATCCGATGGATTTAACTCCAGTGCTCGTCTAATTTGCACATTGGCTTCGTAAATTTCGCCAAGTTTAAAAGCGGCTAAGGCTTTTTTGTAGTGAATTTCGTGCTGGGCATTGGGGTTATTTTCCACGGGTTTGCGAGAATTTTCTAGGGATTAATTGGATGGATGTCCGGCGTCGTACCAAGATTTAAAAGCCGCTAAATCGGTCTGACTCAACCCAGCTGGAGGCATGGTTTTTTTAACATACACTTCGTCGTAAATATGCTTGATATGATCCTGTATGGATTTGTCGTTAGAAGGATCGTACAACCAAGAACCCGCATTATAGGTGCCGTTGCTGTGGCAACTGGAGCAGTTATTATCGAAGAATGCCTTCATGGTTGGGTTGGTGAATGCTGAACTTTCTTTGGTTTCGCATGAAAAAAGACTAAAAGAAAGGCCGAAGGAAACGAAAACAAGTGCAATGGAAAGCTTTTTAAGTTGCATGGTGTAAAGATATTATGGGTTTGTTGAATTTGTTGGGCTAGCCACGCTAAATACCAACAATAATGTTGACATTTTTTTGGGCTGTTCAGGCGGGTATACACATTTTTGGAATCCTGCCCCCATTGAATGTCAATGAATTAATCGAATATTTAACGAACTAAAACGTAGTAATATGCTTCAGTGCTTCACGTTTCGATAATCCGGATAAGGCATTTTCGTGTTTTGATACAAAATCGATTACCCATTGGGAGTTGGTGCGGGCATATTGCCTCAATGCCCAGCCAATAGCTTTCCGAAGGAAAAACTCTTTATTCTGTAGGTGAGGGAGAATCGCTTGGGTTAGAAATTCCGTATCGGTGGCCGCTCCGCATTTCAATTGTACGATTATTGCGGTTCGATTTTCCCAGAAGTTGCTGCTTTGGATTAGCGGTTGAAAGTGGTGGTATAAAGAATCAGGGTACTTCTTTACTATTTTGCTCAGTACGGAGCCGGCCAGTGCATCCACTGAATCCCACCAACTCTTATGTGGAATGAGTTCTAGGATTTGGGGGATATGAGTTGGTGATAGCTGTTTTTGGGATTTTTCGAGTAAGGTGAGTGCAGCATATTGAAATTCGCGTTCGGGGAGCGACCACAATTCATGGATAATGACAAACAACGATGTTGAGTCTGGTAGATTTGCTTTTACGAGTAAATCGGCCAATAAATCGGCCCTTAGTTGTGAAGTTAAACCCAAGAATTGGAAATGGTTCTTCATGTATTTTGCCATGGGTTCAGCTTTTTCGGGATTGGCGTTCAGCGCAAACCGTTGCATGACCTCTGCGGTCCAGGCCTGATAACTCATTCTGCGAATTTACCGCCTATTCAAATGTATTTAGCGTATTGTGTTTGGTAATTTTAGGATTACTTTGGTGCCTTGGGGCAGGTTGTTTTCTATGCGTATATCGGCTTGTAGCTGGGGGAGCAGTTTGAAAATAAGATTGTAGCCAAAACCATAACTTCGGTGTTCGATTGCATTCTTGTGTTTGATTTTAAAATTCTTACGATTCAATTGTTCTTTAATTTCGGGGTTAATTCCTTTTCCCGTATCGGAGATAATAAAGTGTAATTCGGATTTAATGAATTGGCAATCAACATGAATTGTACCTTTTTGAGTGAATCGAATGGCGTTGCTGATTAAGTTGGTAATTATGATGGTAAGGTGGTTTTCGAGGGCGATAATTTCTAGTTTAGGATCGATATTATTTATAAACTCTATTTCTTTGGTAATAAATCCAATATGAAAATAGTTTTTTATTGATTCGGTGAGTTGGTAGAGGAGGATTTTTTGCGGCTCAGCGGAGCATTGCTCGTGGTTGGGATTCAGTAACTCAAGTAAATTGGCGCAAAGCAATTCCAATCGTTTTGTGGAATTAATGATCAGCTGGAAATTCTCCAACAATTCGGATTTGGAGTAGTTTTTTGGATTTAGATTATCCCCAATAATATTGATGAATTTAATGGGTGCGAAAATGTCGTGGTTAATTACACTTACATACAGTTCTATAAATTCTTTGGCTTGAGTTAGTTCTCGTATTTTTTCTTGAACGAGGTGATTTGACGTGGCGTTGTTATCGGCCATTTGTCTTAGGGTTACAAGTAAATTTAAAGGATTTTCGAAACATGTAAAATGTTATCTACTTCCTGTTTGTCTAGTATGCGTCGTTTGTAGGTTGATACCGTATTGCTTTTGATATTGAGTTTTTGAGCAATTTCTTTGATGGGAATACCGGACAATATCAGTTGGAGCACTTTTTCTTCCATCGCTGAAAATCTAGGTTTTTTTGGTTTTGACTTTGAGGTGGCCTTGTTTGGGGATGCATCGGGCTGACGGTTAATAAACTGAACCAACATTTTTTCAAAACTGGACTGCTTTTCCTTTTTTTCGCAATAGCTAATATTGGGATACATTTTTAAGGTATGTTCAAACAATGATTGGGGATGCATGGTAAACAAGAGAATTTGAAGGCCGGGTTCTTGTTTGAAGATTTGATGTAGCATACCGATGGTTGATTTCTCGGGGAAAGTAACATCCAGGATTGCGTGACTAATATTATGCTTGATTAATATCTCTTCAATTTCATCCGGTGATTCGCATTCATGAAGCACAGCTTTGGGGAACTTTTTTTTAACCGAAAGAGTAATACCTCTGCGAATGATAGGATGGTCATCGGCAATTAAAATATTGAGGTTGTAATGTTGCATCGCGGATTGCGAAAATAATTGATAATGAATGAATAAGCTCGAAAAAACTTTGTAGATTAAACACTACGATTGGTGAATAGGAACGAGAATACAAATCCGTTAATTTTAAAATAATATTGGGCTGTTTGGTGCTACCTAAAACATTTTTCGTATTTTCCGCTCCTTATAATCGATTGATAATGAGCGATTTTTTCTCGGGCTATTTATTGCCTAACAAAAACTTTTGCGCCAATACTTGGGAACATTGGCTAGCGGTATTATTTGTAGTTACCATTTGTGGTAGCCTTACCTTCTTTGCGGTTCGGTCCAATCAATCGGGTAGAGATAAATTAACTCGTGGATTTGCTTGGGGCTTGGTGATCAATGTACTGATTTGGCAATTTGTGAAATCCTATATCAGTTTTTTACCCGAATCCGACCCAGCCTACGTTAAGTATCACTGGGGCGAAGATTTGCCGTTGAACCCCTGCAATTGGTTGGCCTTTGTTGCCTTGGGGTATAGTTATTACAAGAAACCTTGGATGTGGTTTTTGTTGTATTTCTTTGTTTGGGTTTTTACCTTTAATGCCATTTTAACGCCAGCCTTGTACGAGGGTTTTCCGCATTACAATTTCTGTAAGTTTTGGATTGCGCATACGGGTTTAGTGATGTTTGTAATACACTTTTTGGTTTTAGGCGCCCCAAAGATCGAAACCAAGCACCTGTTTCAGGCTTATGGGGTGTTGCAGATTTTTGCGGTTTCGGTGATTGCCATTAACTTCTTGGTAGGTGATATAGCCAATTACTTTTATCTAGCACGTAAACCGGGAACAGCATCCATACTCGATATTTTAGGACCTTGGCCTTGGTATATTATTCAAGGGGATATCGTTGCTTTGGGCTTGTTTTTCTTGGCTTGGTTGCCTTACCGATTGTGGAGCCGACACCACCGCGGAATTCCTGTACCCCCGAGCGTTTAGTTAAGGGTTGGATTTTTTAATAATTGCCGGACATCGATTTCTTCGTGGTTATGATAGTCATTAAAACTAGCTAAAAGCTGTTCAAAAGTGCAGTTATTATTAAAAAGTATGTGTCTTCTGTGAGTGCGTAATGTATTTTCGTTATAGTTGAATCGTTTTATTATATCGGAATTAGACATTCCAGATGACCAACATTTTACAAGCATTTTTTCAGTATTAGTTAAAGATAATTTCGTTGTTTTCGGAAAGATAATTTCTTGTTTAAGTATTTCACTGACAATCTTGCAATCTGAAGACAATCCCAACAGTCCGGATTTAATTGCGTTTAGCAACTCAAGGTCTCCACTTCGTTTACAAACATAACTTAATATGCCACGCGCCTTACATTCTTCAATAAAAAGTCGATTTTCAAAAGTTGAAAATACAATAATTGGAATTTTCAAATGGTTCGCTTTGGTAATGATATTAAACGATTTGCCTGATTCATGTAATTGCAAATCACAGATAATTAGGTCTATGCGATTAATATGGTCAATAAAAGCTTGAGCTGATGTTTCATTGTTGGCTGAAAAAACTTCAACATCTTTTATATGGTTAATTATAATTTCTTCAATCCCTAATACCATTAGTTGATGGTCTTCTATAATTAATATCTTCCTATTTTCCATTGTTTTTAATGATTGGGAAGGTAAATATTTGTTCAACTGCTAAATAATCATTAGTTTGAATTTCTTTAGGGTCAAACAATTCCCCATTGATATGGGTGATCCGCTCTCTTAATGATTCTAAGCCTCTAGAACTTGAAAAAAATGCTCGAGATTTATTATTTAAATTAGGGCAGTAAATGAAGTAAACATACATTTTTAGTTCAAGTGTAAAAATTTGAATGGTAAATCTAGTTGGTAACCTATGTTTTTGAATATTAGTAATTAATTCTTGTATAATCCGATAAGAATGAAGTTGTATTTCCTCATTAAAATTTGGACAATCTTGGATATCCAAATTAATAGACAACCCATTTAAATTAAAACGATAGATTAAATTTTTGATGGCGGCTACCCAATTATGTTGAAGAAACTCTTTGGGATATGTATTTTCAATAGTATTAATTACTTCTTTATTCAATGTATCAATGTTTTTTTTCAAAGAAGATATAGTATTTAATAAGTCATTATTGAATTGATTGCTCTGTTCAAGTTGCTTTAATTGTAAATGGAAATTATATAAAATACTACTGCAAGAATCGTGTAAATCATTAGCAATGCGTTTTCTTTCTAATTCAATGAAATGCAATGTTTTTTCTTTTGTTTTTTGACGTGTTTTTTTTGCCTTTTTATAATATAATATAGTCAACCAAAATGCAAATATTACTATTATTAACATTGCAATTAGCACAAAAAAAATATTACAATAAAAATCTACATTTAATATTGCTGATGATAACATATAGATAAAAAGTAACAAGAACTAAACTATTAATAAAATAAACCCTAGTATACGCGTTATTTATTAATGATGAAATATTGAAATAATATTGAATAATAATGAAATAAAGATTGAGTATTAGCAATATTGCGATGATTAAATATTCTATATTTATTTTAATAGTTTTTCTGGATTGATACATTGCAATATGTACAATATAAACCACCAATAATAGTAGGAAAAGAACAGGATGAAATTGATTTGAAATTTCCATTTTAGTCAATATATATTGCATACTTATGCATAGTAAAGGTAATATTATTGAGATGTATTTTTTGGATTTATAGAAACTTAATAGAATACTTGGTATAATAATCGAATCATAAGCGAAATAAGATGATTCCGTAGTGAATAATTGACAGTTAAAATCAATATTAAATGACGAACAAATGGAAGTGATAAAATAATAAATTAAATGTTTATTTTTTGAATAATTAATAGTATTAAATCCAACAGATATTGCAGCAAAGTATAATGATATGATATAAATATTATGAATTACAATATACATATTAAATAAAAAATTGGGCGGCAATTATTACTATAAATTTCAACTGTTTTCCTGTAGGTGTTTTGGGTTATTCGAAGCTATGACTTTTACGAATGGATAACAATAGTAATCTAGTTAGGTAATACGTATTAAAGTTGGTTTGTCTCTTGATATACTCAAATTTGATTATATAAAGTATTTATTTATACTACTAAGAGCGTATAATTTGACGTTTCGCGTAACCATGAATAGTTCAGCATTAACTGCGGAAGTATTTATTTACCAATTAAATGAAACAATCAATGAAAATTAACTTAATTATTTTATCGCTTTTAATTTCGTCCTTAGGTTTTGGTCAAGGTTATTGGACTGAAGAGTTAATTATTAATAGAATTCAGGGCAGAACCTCCTGTGTGACATTTACCTTGGGAAATCGAGCTTTTGTTATAGGTGGTGCAGATAGTTCTTATAGTGCTTTGGATGACATGTATGAATTAGATGTTAAATCGGGATCTTGGGTAAAACTCAAAACAAAATACCCGGGAGACGCGAGTCACAGTCAAGTTTCATTTATTATTGATACAGTTGCCTATATTGGGTTGGGATATAATCCAAATAATGGTTGTACACGACAGTTTTATCGGTTTGAAGTTGTAAATGATACTTTTATACCCATCGCTGCTTTTCCTGGCACGGCAAGATTTGAAGCAGTTGCTTTTTCCAATAATGGGAAAGGTTATGTTGGCCTGGGAATGGATGAATTTGGTAGTTCTTACAACGATTTTTATGAATATAATCCTAAGACAAATTCTTGGAAGCGCTTAGCTGATTTTCCTGGTGGGTTTAGATATTCGGCTGTAGCGACAACATTTAACGAATTTGGTTTTGTAGGGTTAGGAGCGGAAGGGGTAACAGTGAAAAATGACTTGTATTCCTTTAATACTTTAAATGGTTCTTGGACAAAATTGAGTGATTTTTTGACCGGAGGTAGATATGAGAATATAGCATTTAATTTTCGTGGTATTCCGCACATAGGTTTTGGCTTCTTGGATGGTGTAGGGATTGATCAGCAACTTTTTAGATTTGATTCTGCTAATAGAAAGTGGGTTTTAATGGAGATTAATTCAGAATTTAAAGGGTTTGCATCTTCTGCTTTTGTATTTGACGATTATTTTATTGTAGGATTCGGGAAAAAAAATAATGCAATATTGAACACTAAATTCTACCGATTTACTGAATGGGGATTAGGAAGTAATAGAATAAAAAATGAAACTGATGCAATTGTTGTTTCTCCGAATCCAGTAGATAAAACTATATTCTGTAATCAAAGACTACATGGCATTTTTGAAATTTTCGACTTGAGAGGAGTTTTAATTTCAACAGGTGAATTTAAAACAGAACTTGATGTATCCTTTTTGTCAGCAGGTATTTATGAACTTCGCATTCAGACCAAAGGATTTAGTTGGCATCGTGCTAAATTTGTTAAAATCTAAAATTCTTGCTCTAAGTTCTTAATTGATTCCCGATTTTATAATTCAGGAATCATATCAAATACCAATATTTTGTTGTTCTATAACTATATTTCAGAAATTTTCCAGTATATTCCATTGTAAATGAGTGTTTTAAGTGATAGTAAATTCGCTAGCGACAATTAAATTCAATGAAGGAGATAAACCGATTAAGCTTCCTAATGCTGCACAAACTAAGAATGTTTTTTAAAGGCACGAACTCCATCGGGTTTCATCTTCTACTGATTGTTATTATAACCAGTTGTTCGGATAAAATATTATTTAAAAGAGAAATAAAAAAATGTGCTAAAATCAGTAAGCCGGGACTATTATCTATTTATAAATGGCAGCATAATTTTCATTACATGTATGAAAAAGCAAATTTAGATAGCATATTAACAACTACGGATACCATATACGTTATAATTAAATACAATCAAGGTTATTCTACGTACTTTGCCATTGGAATATTTGCAAAAGAATGGGAATACTATTTGTGGTTAAGTGACAATCGTGAATCATTAAAAAAATGTTTTGATACTAACTTTTATAATGATCCTTTACTACTTTTTTTGTTGAAAAGAGAGGATTTGATTAACTTTTCGTATAACGATAAAAATCATTTAACAAAGGAAAGTCGAAACTCAATTTTGATGCTTTGCACAAAAGATTCAAAGGGTGAATTAAAGCGTGAAATTATTTGCAATTGAATGTATGCCGCGCAATTATCAAATGAAAAAATCAATTAGACTTTTCATACTATTCGTATTTGGTTTACCAATCATTGCAAACGGTCAAAACCATTTAGATAAAGGGAAAACAAGTAACTGTCATCTCAAGGATTTATTATGCGATGATAGTTTGTTTAGAATCCGTTATTTATGGAGTATTCGTGATATGTGCAAAGACCAAAGGCTGTTGGAAACGTATACCAAACAGCAAATTGAAAACAGATACAGCTCCACTGAAATGACTTTTAGTACCTATAAATTATTCAATGATTCTGCGGTAGATATTGGCATTTCGGACAGTGCGTTGGTTGTAAGCATGAGCATGTTTGATAATAGTTTTGTTATAAATTTCACGAAGAGAGTGGATGTCGATTTTATCGGATATCAAATTTATTCCAATTCAGTTAGTTTGTATTTTTATATGAATGTAGGTAGTTGTAAGTTGTACTTTAAACATTGGTATGACATGGAATTTAAACAGCATATAATAACAGAATTCGATCATGGACCATCGAACTAATCTTTTCCTGACCAATTTGTTTCCAGAGGATATATCATATTGCTATTCCATTGAGAGGTCAATTTATTTTGATGCAGTGGGGTTCGTTTATTCCACATTCTTGATAATCTCAATGTTAGATTGGGTTTAAATTGTCGGAATTCAATTAAATACCGATAAGTTTTTGTCGGAATTCAATAGAATTTAGATAATAATTGTTGTTTTTGGGGTCGGGATGGCGAGATTATTACATGATCTCTGGGGGGCTCAAGTTCAAAGCCATCGCCGCTATGCGGCTCATCGGCTTTTTTTATGTGTGCTCTCTCAGACTTTGTTTGGATTTGCCACATAAAAAAAGCCCAACGTGTAGCGTTGGGCTTTTTCTTGGTCGGGATGGCGAGATTCGAACTCACGACCCCTTGCACCCCATGCAAGTGCGCTACCGGGCTGCGCTACATCCCGATGTGATAAGAAAAACGGTTAGATTTTTCTAAATCCCGGTGGTTTTGGTAGCATGGGAACGGGTCACCCTTTAAGGGACTGCAAATATAGCGGTTTTTGCAGAATTTACAATTGAATTCGGTGGGGATGGGTGTAAATGTTGAATCGCGATTGGCGTAAAAATCCAACCAAGGTAATCCCCAATTCTTCGGCAAGTTCAATCGCCAATGAGGAAGGAGCACCCACAGCAGCAATGCATCGAATGCCCGCCATTCCTGCCTTTTGAACCAGTTCAAACGAAGCCCTACCGCTTAATAACAGAACATAATTGGTTAGTGGAATACCCGAGTGCGTAGCTTCACCGGAGCCCATGGACTTTGTTGATGGTATTAAAAAACTACCAATGAGTTTGTCTAAAGCGTTGTGCCTGCCCACGTCCTCGCGCAAGGCATGGAGTTTACCATCGGCTGAAAATAATGCGCAGGCATGGATACCCCCGGTGAAATCAAAGGCCGATTGTTGTTTGCGTAGTAGTTCGGGAAATTCTAATAACTGACTCGCTGAAACATTTAAGTTTTCAGGTGGCAAGGCAATTTTACAATGCGTTTTTACTGCGTCGATGGAACTTTTACCACAAACCCCGCAAGACGAGGTGGTGTAAAAATGTCGATCCAACGAACGCTGATCCACCGCATCAAAGTTTCGCAATTCAACGGTTAAGGTATCCCCTAAAGAGGATTCTTGAAAACCCAGAATTTCCGATGCATCGCTGATAATACCTTCGGTGAACAAAAAGCCAGCCGCCAGTTCTTGGTCGTTCCCCGGTGTCCGCATCGTGATGGATAATGCTTTGGAAGATACCGTGGTGGAGGAAGTCACAGCTGATGAAGAAGACGAAATACTAGATGAAGTGGTTGATGAAATATCCGATGAAGTACCAAATGAAGTAGTGGTTGAAATACTAGATGAGGTATTAACTAAAGTATCCGAAATAATTGGGGAAGTATCCGAGTTGCTTGGTATTTCTGAAGTAGTTTCTTTTTTTGGGGTAGGGCCGTCCAATTGCGGTCCGGAGATACGTATTTCTAGCGGTTCTTCCACGGAAACGGAATCCAAAATATCCTCTTTTTTGCCCGTGTTGTACCGTATAATTTCTACCGGTTGAATTCCAAATTTATCGCTCATGCTTGGGATTGTTGAATTAGGAATTTGTTTATTTCTCCTGCCGCCTCCGGGGTGTCGATGCTTTTAATTCGTATCGGTTCATCCATGGTAAGCAGGGTTGGATTCAAAGATTGGAAATATCTTCGGGGGGATGCAGATGGGTATTGGCTATGGAACGAAGAAAAATTCTCCAAATGGGTGGCCGGATAGCAGGTGATTAAGGGTTCTAAATGTCCGTCTTCGGCATTGGCAAATGAAACGATGCTACCGCTGTTTTGGGATTGAACGATTAGCAATTGCAAATCTTCATCGGTTAACGCGGGGTAATCGATTCCCAGTACCAAGACATGGGTAAATTGAGGATTTTGTTTTAAATAATTCCCAACGGTAAAAAAGGCGGTAGCCGGACCGTGATATCCCAAACGATTATCGTCTTCAAGCCACTGTAAGTGGTTAGTGTTGGGAGATATCGGAGCGTTGGACTGCATGCCGGCAACAATTTCTTGCCATTGTTCTTGAGAATGAATGCTTATTGACACCGCATCGCAAATTCCGGCAAGCAGATTAGTTGCAAAAACCCATTGCGGAATTCCATGGTAATTCAGCAGTGCTTTGGGTTGTCCCATGCGTTTGCTTTCGCCGCCGCAGAGGAGTATTCCCAAAGTACTGTGTTGATCCATGGTTATTGGTAATAGTGCATTGTTACTTCAAGGCATTTTTGGAGGCTGAATCCGCATCGGCGATGATTTTGTCGGCTTGTGCTTGTGCCTCCGTTAGCAGTTTGTCTGCTTTGGCATTGGCTTCAAGCTCTAGAGCATCGGCTTTTTTATCGGATTCCGTTGCCGTTTTATCCGCAATCTGATAGGCTTTCACTTTCGCGTCTGCTGCTTTCTTTACAGCAATTTGATAGGCTTTATCGGCGGCCAATTTTGCGGCTTTCTTACTTAATGGATCGGTAGCTTTAGCCACGGCAGCATCGGCTTCTTCGCGTGCTTTTTTCAAGGCTTCCGCTTCAATTTTATCCGCTTCTGCTTTTTGCTTACTGGCTAGTGAAGCCCCTTCGGTTCTTATTTTATTGGCTGTTTCTTTAGCAGCAGCACGAATCTTATCGGCTTGCTCTTGTGCGGTCGCTAATAACTTATCGGCTTTTTCGCGGGCCGCAGCAAGGGCCTTGTCGCGTGCATTGTTCAAAACGGGAGCCAGTGCTTCTTTGCCCATGGCTTTCCAGTTTACTTGCATTTTGGGATCCTTCACGGTACCTGTGATAGTGAACGGGAGTTTTTTGCCTTTAGCAATTAACGTTCCACCCAAATCCAATTTTTCATCCAATCCCACTGTACCAGAGAATCGCATTACTGTTTCCTGTGGTAGCTTTACCGATACTGTATCTTTCAATTGAAATTTACCTTCCCGAATAGCGAATGAGGCTTTGGTAGGTACCAACACCATGTTGCTTACCCCCCAATTCAATTTTTTGGATGTCTCCGACAACCACTTAGGAATTTGCATTCGGCCATTTACTAAATCCAATAAACCGTCTGCCGCCATGCTAGCATAATCTACTTCCATGGTTGGGGTTAATTGGGTTGTGAATTGGGTTTGTATGTTTGCTAAGCCATTAATATCGGCCAATATCGGTGCATATTTTTGCACAAAAGCCAACTGGTTTCTGAGGTTGGCAGGATTTAAGTTTAATATTTTAAATCCAAGTCCGGCATTGGGTTTACCGCCTTTTTCATAACTGTAATTCAAGTTACTTAATTCTACGGTAGCGCCGAAAATATCTCCTTTTAGGGGATTTACATTCAATTTTCCATCTTTAACCGTGGCTTTCAAGGCACAGTTGCTGAGTTTGTATTTATCGTACAATAATTTACCCACTTCGGCAGAAAACGCCAAATCTAAATTAGACGGTAATTCCACCGCTTCCATGGGGGTGCTGGCTGCGGTGTCTGTAGCTGCAGGCGTTTCGGATGTAGGCATGGAATTCATCCACTCGTTTAAATCCAAAGAACTACTTCGTACCGATAAATCGCCCTTTAAGGTTTCACCGGCAAACACATAACCCAAGGTATTTTCCAATTTTCCAGCCATGCTGATGGAAGATTTTCCGTAGGATAATTGTAAATCGTTCAACGTAAAAATTTGGGGAGCCGCGGTAATGAGTAAGTTTTTAATAGCCACAGGCAATAAACCTTCTCCGGAGTAATTCATGTCCTGAATACCAAAGGTTCCACCCGCTTTTAAGTCGTTAAATTGTTGTTTCTCCACGCTGGAATAATGCCCATCGAAAAAACAATCGGCCGTAATTTTACCGGATACAGAGGTTTTTTCGTCCAAAGGAATCAGTTGTTTCCAGTTATCCAAGTTCACGGCTAGTTTTAAACTTCCTTTTGCAAATGGATTGCTTACCGGTGTTCGTAGATCTAAGTGAACTTCGATGGGGTCTTTGCCCAATACTGCTTTTAAGGGTTCAACTACAATGTGGGTGTTATCGGGATTACCATCGGTGTTATCCAGTTTGAAATCCAAGAAAATTCCACTGGCCGATGCAGGTAAACCGGGGTATTGGAACCCAGCGTTATCTATTTTGAGTCCTACATGGGTGGTTGGCATTCTCACATCGTCCATGATTCCTTTCATGGTAAATGCCAGCGCCATTTTTCCCGATGCTTTTACACTGCCAAAATCTTTGGTGTAGCAGCCGGGTACGATGCTGAGAAACGACTTAAAATCGGAGGATGGCGTGGAGATATCGATATCCATGTCCATATCTTTTTCGCGTAATTCCACCCAACCTTTGGCTTTCAATGGCAATTCGTTGATGGACAAATTATTATCGGCAAAGCCAAATTTCATTTTGTTTAAGTCCATGTCGATGTTTGTGTTACCCTTGATCGCGGCTTTAGAAAGCAAGGTCATTCCTCCAAACGACATACTGGTTCGATCGATGCTTAAATCGTTAAAAAGAGTAAATATATCTTTTTCGAAATCACCGGATGAATTAAGATTTAGTCCATCACAAATCAAGTCCAAATCCATGGAGTGATCTGTGTAACGGATATAGGCATTGTCTAAGGCTAATTGTTTGATTTTTAAGGATAAGGGTTCGCCCTGGGCGGTATCAATCGGTGCCTGAGCAGTGGTATCAACCTTTGCAATATCGAAGTTCGCGGCACCGCTTTTCAAGAATATAATGTGTGAACGGGTTTCATTCAGGTAGATTTTCCGTATGTTGAGGGTTTCGCCACTGAGAACGCTTTGGATGTCTACCACCAAACGAATATTCTTGGAGGCCAGCAGGGTGTCGTTGGCAAACGAATCGATACCCACAATGCTTACATCGTCAATTCCAACGGAAAGGTTGGGAAAATTTCTAAGCAGGGAAAGGGATACATCGTGGTTAAATCCCACTTTTGCATTGAGGGATTGGTTAACTGCTTGGTCTACTTTTTCAACGATTTTACCTTTAAATGCGAAGGGTAAAATGAGAAGTAATGCGAGGATAGACACCAACGCGATTCCGATGCCTTTAAGCCATTTTTTCATAGTTCAACGATAATTGCAAAATAACGCAAAGCCGTTGACTTTCATTACTAATTTCGGATATTTTCCGTTGAGATAGCCTTTTGTTGGACGAACGTTTTAGCCCTTAGTATAGCATTTTCTCTTATATCGATATAAAACAGATTGATATCTCCGGAATGAAAATTGGATGTACGGTATAAAAAAGCTCCTGGAAACTTCGGTTTGGTAATCCACAAAAGTCCACCAAATACTTGCGCATCACATATTTGAGGATAAACTTTACCAAAGGGTTTTAAGACAGCACCCCGATGCATTTCTTTGGGGCAATAATGTCCTCTTCTGGGAAGCGGAGGATCGGAATTAATTGTAGGTTGTTGATCAATGGAATTAGGAGACTCTACGGAATTGGAATCCAGCGTATTTTTATCTCCAACGGCTGGGGTAGGATTCTGCGGAATACTTACAGTTAAACTATCGTCAAATTTCCAAGTTATTGGATTCACACAAACTGCATTATTCAAGCCATTAAAATAGTTTGTGGGTATGAAATTGCGTTCATAGGTGCTCCAACTGGTGAAACAACCGATGGAATTGGGTTCTTGGCAAACAGGCAGTCCAATCAGTGAATCTTTAGGGACAGCCATTCCAGGAAGGTAAGCCACTACCAATTGTTGTTGCAATGCGGTTCCAATTATTCGGTATTTAAGCAATCGTGCAGCGTGAATTGTTCCTTGAGAGTGGGAAGCAATGATGAACGGTCTGCCGTCATTTAAGTGTTCGATGTAATAAGAAAAAGCAGCATCGATATCGCTGTACGCCACATTAAGTGCCGCTTGTTTATCGTCTAGATGCTGGGTAAGAAACACGGAATAATGCGCTTGTCTATATCGAGGAACATACAATTTACCTGCTCCATTAAAAGCAGTAGCTTGAAATTTCGTGGCTACTTCATCAATCTCCTTGTTCAGTTTCGGATCGTTCAAATCGTGATTCCATTTGTAAACCGTAGTTGGTTTTTCCCCGTACAAGGTTGGATGAATGTAAAATACATCTACCTCGGCATGTTCCTGATTGTCTGTGTATCCGTTGGGTACTAAATCGCCGAAATCTTTGCGAAAGGGAAGGGCGCTCCAATTTTCTTCCATATTATATCTGGGAGCCGGGGGAATAGGGCTTTCATGAAATCGCGTAGGAATGATGTAATGCTGAGCATCGGCGAAATAAGAAAGCAAAGAAACAAAGAGCAAACCCACAGTGAGAATGAATTTTTGTAATCGATTTAAAATGGAGGAAAAATGGGTTTGGAGCATATCAACGTTGAAAGTGAAACAAAGGTAGGGGGAGCATTGTTTTTTTGCTATATTCGTTGAAATTTCGTATATTATGATATCTTTATTACAAACACATCCTGCCTATACAGGCACCGTTCATTTGCACAATTTCTTGCGTTGGGTAATCATTATTGCATTGATTTTGTCATTGATTAATGCTTTTAAAGGTAAGAACGGGAAGGAAACGTTGGTATTGTTGATCAGCTCCCATGTGATGCTGTTGTTGGGATTGGTACAGTGGTTTGTAGGGGATTGGGGTTTGAAACAAATTAAAAGTATGGGAATGGGCGGAGCCATGAAAAATCCGGTAATACGATTTTTCTCGGTTGAGCACGCATTAATGATGATTATAGCCATTGTTTTGATAACTGTGGGGCATCGTGCTGCCAAAACCAATCAACCCAATACAAAATGGTTTTTTGTTGCTGCCTTGGTTATCATTTTGTTAATGACTCCTTGGCCTTGGCGTGAAGCAGGTCGTGGATTGTTCCCAGGAATGCACTAATCCGAAAATTTGTCAGCCTCTCTCCGGACAGCATGTCGGTAAATTCCGTCTGTTGGTGGAATTGTATACTTTTTGATTAGCAGCCAATCAATAGATTGATATAAATTTCGTTTAACCTTTATCGATTCAAAAATTCATGGAAAAGAACAGTAGAAAATTCGTTTTAAGCATTGCATTTGTAGGGGCTTTTTCTGGTTTTTTAGGTGCTTGGGTTTTCACCCGTTTGGACAGGCAGCCTTCCAACGGTATACAGGTAGCGGAATCCGATAGTAGATCTAGATCCTCGGTTTTTAATACGGCCAATGGCGCGGGTGCTCCCGAGGGATTTGAGGATGCTTCGGCTGTTTCTACTCCCTCTGTTGTTTTTATTAAGACAGTGAGTACCGTGGAATATAGCAGTCCGTTTGGATTGTTTTGGGATTTCGATCCCTTTGGTAGTAGGGGACAGGCATCGTCAACGGGAAGCGGAGTAATTGTAAGTGCGGACGGTTATGTAGTAACCAACAATCACGTTATTCAAGGAGCCAATTCAATAACGGTGGTTTTGAACAAACCCAAGAAAGAGTACATTGCCAAAGTGGTAGGGACCGATCCATCCAGCGATTTAGCGGTATTGAAAATAGAGGCTACGGCATTACCGGCAATTACATTTGCCAATAGCGATGAAGTTAGAGTTGGCGAATGGGTTTTGGCCGTTGGCAATCCCTTCAATCTTACCAGTACGGTTACCGCGGGCATAGTAAGTGCCAAAGGACGAAATATCAATATTGTTAAAAATCAATTTCCCATCGAGAGTTTTATTCAGACCGATGCGGCTATTAACCCAGGGAATTCGGGCGGTGCCTTGGTGAATACCAAAGGCCAATTGGTGGGTATCAATACCGCCATTCAAAGCAATACAGGGAGTTACACGGGATATGGCTTTGCGATTCCTGCGAATATTGTTCGAAAGGTGGTGCAAGATTTAATGGATAAGGGTGAGGTACTACGTGCGTTTTCGGGAATGCAAGTGGTAGAGGTATCATCCGAAGAACTTAAATCCTTAGGGTTAGAAACCAATGCAGTAAAAGTTTTGGAATTGACCGAAGGAGGTCCGGCAGAAAAATCAGGAATCAATCAAGGCGATATATTAGTGAGTATAGGAGGATTGAAAATTGATGGTAAGCCGATGTTTGATGAGCACTTGGCATATAAACGACCTGGAGAAAATGTTGTGCTGGGGGTTTTGAAAAACGGTAAAGAAAATAAGGTTTCATTGGTGTTGATTAATAAATCCGAGAACACAGCCTTGTTAATGAAAGGTGCTGTTAATAGTAAATTATTAGGAGCGGATTTTCAGCCTTTGTCAACCGCTGATTTAAAAAAGTACGGGTTAAATTCTGGTATACGGTTATTGAATATACAACGGGGTAAATTCATTTCTCAAATGGGTTTAGGCGAAGGGTTTATAGTAATCAAATTCAATGGAAAAGTGTATTCCGAGCCAGAGGATTTAATTACAGTCATGGAAAGTGCCCGTGGCAGAATTGAAGTGGTTGGAAAGGATAGAAACGGTAATAATCAGAATTACTCGTTTTACGGGTATTAATACGAATTTTAAACGACGGCCTGACGAATGCGAATCAATTTATCCAATAAATCGGGTAATTGAGCAAGAGGTAACATGTTCGCTCCGTCGCTTTTTGCCTGACTTGGATCTGGATGGGTTTCAATGAATAATCCGTCACAACCTACCGCTATGGCGGCTTTTGCGATGGTTTCGATTAGTTCCGGTTTGCCCCCAGTAACTCCAGAACTTTGGTTGGGTTGTTGCAAAGAATGGGTGATGTCCATAACAACAGGAACACGATTCTTTTGCATTTCGGGAATATTACGGAAATCAACAATCATATCGCCGTAACCAAACATGTTCCCGCGATCGGTTAAAATCACATTTTCGTTCCCAGAATCTACACATTTTTGCAATGCGTGTTTCATCGCATCGGTGCCAGCAAATTGACCTTTTTTGATATTGATGAATTTCCCCGTTTTTGCCGCTGCTACCAATAATTCGGTTTGACGGAAAAGGAATGCTGGGATTTGCAAAACATCCACGTATTCTGCGGCCATTGCGGCCTCATGCGATTCATGAATATCGGTAACCGTTGGAATCCCGAATGTTTGATTCACCTTTTGCAAAATTTTCAGCGCCTTTTCATCACCAATACCGGTGAACGAATCGATTCGACTCCGATTCGCTTTACGATAGGATCCCTTAAACACCAAAGGGATGTTCCGAGATTCGCAGATAGTAATTAGCGTTTCAGCAATTTCTAGGGCCATGGATTCCCCTTCGATGGCGCAGGGGCCGGCCATGAGAAAAAAGTTATTGGAATCGGTAAACCGAAGTGCAGGTATAGAAGGAATCACAGGATAGAAGAATAAATAGAGTGAATTATTTTTTCTTCTTAGCCGGCTTGTCCTCCGTTACTTCTTCCTTGTCGCTACCCGCTTTGCTGGTAGTGGGGGATTTTTTCACCGTAGCCTTCTTAGGAGCTTTTTTCGGAATTAGGATATATTCAGTTTCCGTGGTATAAGACTCGGGTTTGAATTCCTTGAATACAGCCTTACCTAGAACGGGTTCAGATACCTTGTCTGTGATCGTGAACATTACATTTTTCACTACATAATCGCCAATGGTTAGACTCTCTACAGTGAACTTATTGCTTGGTAATTTTACCTTGCCCACCTTGATTTTATCCCCAGAGCTTAAGAACATTCCTTTGTTAATCAGCTTAGATTTATACCACTGCGCTGCAATTTCTTTGGTGATACTGTTTTGTTTGCCCAATGGGTCTAGCTCCACATTTAAGGGTTCCTTATCCAAAACCATTACGTTAATGAAGTTCTTGTTCCCTTGTTTGGTTACGCGAACTTTAACCGCATTGGAAATATCGATTTGAGGCCCCTTGGCTTTTTCTACTGCTTTGGCAATAGAATCCTGTTCTTCTTTTCCGATGTTGGTATTATTGATATCAACGTCTTGGTTAACGATGGCTCTAGAAATTTGGTCTTCAAATCCGAAACGAACGGTAGTTCTACGGTTTTGTGCGTGTTGGAATTCATCGCAAGGAACATAAGCGGTATCGTTGATAAAGACAATCTCTTCTTTCTTATATCGCGTGTAGTAGCTGCGAGTTACATTTCCTTTAGCGTCTTTATCGAACACCATTTTCTTGGTTTTGTTCTCTAAATATGGAGTATATCCAGCTTTAATCGCCCCTTCGCACTTACAATTATTCAATAATTGGGTTTCGCCGTATCCTTTTGCCACAATACGCGTAGAATCGATTTTCCATACATCTATCAAATAGCGGCGAGCGCTGGCGGCACGACGTTCAGCCAACTTCTCGTTGTAGGCAAATGTGTTTCTACAGTCAGTATGTGAACCTAACTCAGCAACCAATTTAGGATACTTTAGCAATACATCCTGAGCAAAGGTGTCTAATACACGCGCTGCATCGGGACGAATGAAGGATTTGTCTAAATCGTAGAAAATCGGAAGGGTATAAACAACATCCAAGGGGTTTTCTAAACAGAAATCTTGGATTAATTCAGTATTTACGCGAATTCCGTAGGTGGTACGCATTACCGGAGGTTTTTCCAAATAGTATTTTTCAGGATATTTTGCTTCGATTTCGTAGTTGGTTTTTTCACGCAATGTAGCCGTGTAAACACCTTGATCGTCTGCCTTCAATACGAGTTTCGAAGTATCTCTATCATTTAATAAAGTTACTGTAGCTCCAGGCAAAGGTTTTTTGCTATTACAATCGCTGATAACACCGCGAATGGTTATTACGATCGGGGTTACTGTAAACTCGTAAATGTCATAATTCTGTTTACGATCGCCACGGTTGGAAGTGAAGTAACCTGAATTTTTATTTTCGGGTTTATTGTTAAACACGATGCCAAAATCGTTACCACCCGAATTCAATGGCTCCTTCAAGTTCTCTCTTTCTTTCCATTTAGTGATATCTTCTGTTGGTTCTGCATTGAAAATATCCCATCCACCTAAGCCAGGCCATCCATCGGAAGAGAAGTAAAGTTTATTGTCGTGCTGATTGAAATAAGGGAAGGTTTCGTATTTCTTTGTGTTAATATCCGGACCTAAGTTTACAGGATTTCCCCAACTTTTAGAACGTTTTGAATAGGTAACGGCCCAAATGTCCATGCCGCCGAATCCGCCATCGCGATCGGAAGCAAAGTACAATGTTTTACCATCAGGACTTAAAGCAGGGTGACCGTAGTTGTGGGATGTATCGCTTTTACAAAAGTCCAAGGCATCGCCAATAATCCAATCCGGACCTTGCTTTTTAGCTTCATAAATGGCGCATTTTTCATTTTTACCTTTCTCACCACCGCACTGAGTAAAGTACATGGTAGCGAATTTGGCATCAAATGTCATAGAACCATCGTTGAAATTGGTTGAATTTTTCTCGGCAAAAATGGGTTTCTGCCACTTTTCTTTTCCTTTTTTACCTAATTTTTCGATGTACCAAATATCTGACCAACGTTCCATGGTTCCAGGATACAATTTCTTCGCTTTTCCACCTTCTCTGTCTGAAACAAAGAACAAAACATCGTCTTTTTTGGATGCCACCATAGGAGCCCAATCGTTGGCTTTGGTGTTAGCAATTTTGAAGTTACTTACAACATATTGCGAACTATCGGGAGTCCAACTTAATGCATATTCACACCCAATTTTTTGATATTCCGCCATAGTATCTCCAGGCACTTCTTGTAGGTAAGTATCGTAGGCATCTAGGGCCTCACGGTACATTTCCATTTTTTTCAACATGTTTGCACGCATCAACAAAGCTTTAGCGTTTTTCGGATCTTTTTTCAAAACACGTTCGTACAAACGATTGGCTTTATCGTATTCGTCACTCAAGCGGTAACATTCTGCTGCCATATAAATGGCTTTATCCTTTAGTTTTTTATCCTTGGTGTTTTTTGAAAATTCTTCAAAAATGACCGCAGCCTGACGATAATACCCCAAATTGTATTGTTTTACGGCTTCTTCGTATTTTGGTTTGCAACCACTTAAGAAAAGGGTTATTACCAAGGCAGTTAGGGTTAAAATGCGGTTCACAGGTAGATATAATTTGTTCTTTTTTGCGCTGGAAATGATCATGGTGCAGGCTTATTCCAAGTTTAATTTGCTAAATAATGAATAATCCTTGAAACATCAAAGGAATTAAGGAAAAATTAAGGATTTCCAATTAACTTTTTAATTCTAATTTCATCGGATTTGGAATCAAATTTATAGGTTCCAATGGCTTTGTTCAACAGTAAATGATATTGGGTCTGCTGTTTGAAATAGTTAATAGTTTCATTGGCCGGTTGAGCTAATCGCGAATTAAAACTCAAGGATGCATTAAATAAATTGTGAGCAAATGTTTCATTCAAGAAATTAAGTCGTTTTAAGGCTGCCATGGCCGATGCCCGGGTTCTAAATTCGTAATAGGCCGAAGTGAGCGTTACTAGGTTACTTTTAAATCGTGTGGATTGGTCAGGGAATGTTAATGCGCTCAATTCTAATTGTTTGATAGCTATGTTGTTGAGGTAGCCATCAACTCCATTCAATTGCTCTAATATGGATGTTTGTTCCGCGGCGAATAATGGGTGATTCCAGATCCGATTTAGTGCTATTTCAATGGTGCTATAACTAGAATCTTTTAGGGCTGCAAAGAGATAGGATTTCGATTCGGTCCAGATGTTTGAAGTTTCCACCGCCATGCGTCTCACCTCTGTAATGGGATGGTTAAATGCGTTTTTATAAACAACCTTTAAATTATCATTATTGCCGGTAAAACTAAACTGATTTTCAGCGTGTTGGATTAGGTATTTATGAATGGCTACTTGCATTTCGCGGAAGCTTTCTTTGTTGGCCGCTTTGGCGATGGCTTCATACACTTCTTGATTATTATGTGGCAGTTGTACCAAGGCATCGTATCGATCGGTTGCGTTCGCTGCCATCGTGAATTGATACAATAATTCTTGGGTGTTTTTGGGGAAGGTTGTATTTTTTAGCAAGTAATTTCCTTCATCGAAAAGCACAAAAGCTACGTTTTTATCAATGATTAATGGTTTTTTATCGGAGTTTTCTACTTGGTTGCCGGCATTAGGAATAATTATTTTTTGGAATGCCTTATCAATGGTTACTGTTTTCCGTGTTACCGAGCCATCGGTGTAATACACAGCAATATCTACCGGGGTTTTAAATATTCCTACAATAGGGTCTTGGGTTTGGATCTGTTCTACCGTAATTTCTGTTCCGGGCGAGTTGTTAAATTCCGGACTCAGGATTTGCCAAGATATTTTGTAATGGGGTTCGCCACCACGGTGAATCCACTGATCGAAAAACCAATCCATATTGATTCCTGTTGCGTCGATAATCGCCTTTTGAAGATCCCATGTTTCCACGGTGGAGAATTGGTGACGCTGCAAATACAAAGTAATGGATCGTTTGAAATTTTCATCACCCAGTATATGTTGTAACATTCTTAGGACTGATGCACCTTTGGGGTAATGTCTAGAAGATCCGCTTCCGCTGTGCCTTACGGGTAAGGAATTTTGCTTTCCTGCAGCGAGTGCTCCTGCTTGCTGACCGCGAAAATACCAATCCATTTCGTCTTTGCCCATCGCGTAACCCATAAATAGTCCGGGATAGTAGGTAGCAAACGACTCTTGTAACCACTGCTCGCCATCGTGTCTGCCGGTAATTAAATCGCCAAACCATTGGTGGGTAGCTTCGTGAGCATTTACACCAATGTAGTTGCGGTCTAAAAAGGAGCGATTGTCTACCCAAAAGAAATCCCCAAACACCGTAGCAGAGGTATTTTCCATCGCGCCAAACATAAAATCCTGAACCATAACTTGGGAATAGCTTCCCCACGGATAGGGGATGCCGGTTTCGGATTGAAGAAATTCAATAATCTTTTCCGAGTATCGGTTGGTGGGCTCAACACGCTCTGGATGTTCGGGGTAATACCATAAGTTAATGGGGGTGCCGTTTATCGTTTTGCTGGATTTAATAGCATAATTATCGATCGCTAACATTAATAAATAGCCAGAATGGGGTTTAATCATCTGATACGTCCAGGAGGTTGTCCCAGATTTATTTATGGTTTTGTTGCTAAGATTTCCATTGGATAAAACGCTGTATTTGGAATCGAATTCTACGGTTACGGATGTTGTGAATTTATCGCCTCTATCATCAATCATGGGAATCCAATGCCGGTTATCGATACCTTGTCCTTGGGTCCATATTTGTTTTCTACTCATTCGAATAGGGTCGTAGGCGGGAGGCTGGGAGCCGGAGAGGTTTGCGAGATTCCAGCCGATGAAATAGATGCCTTTTTTCGGTTTAGCGGTATACTCAAAAGTGATGCTAAAACTCTTTTGGTGATAACTACCAATTACTTTGTTTTGGTAAACCATTTTACTCAACTGAGTATAGCAAACAACTCCCGTAGGGATAATTTTAAACTTTAGAGGAAGTTTATCATCCAAGGTAGCACTATTAATTTCGATTCCTGGGGCATCGAAGAATATTGTGTCTATATTGGATTGCAAAGGCTTCATTATGTGTTTTACTTTTCCATATACAATACCATTAGGGGCATCAAATTTGACCGATAGTTCCATGTGGGTGACATCAACATTTCGATCACGTTCGTGAGCCCCGTGATCTGAATGATAGCATTGGGTTTCGGGAAACTGAGCCAACAATGGATAACTATAAACGGCTGTCAATGCCAGTGATAGTGAGGATAATACTCTGAAAATCATTGTTGCGAATATACGAGATGAGGGCAGGGTATAAAAATCTTACATTTTTTCAAAAAAAGACTTGCGGAATAACCTCTGCTTTCTTATTTTTGCAGTCCTTTTAAGAGAAACCAATCGCAAGATCTTCCTTAAAAGAAATGCGAAAGCAACGGACCGGTAGTTCAGCTGGTTAGAATGCCGCCCTGTCACGGCGGAGGTCGCGGGTTCGAGTCCCGTCCGGTCCGCAAAAGCCACTATTCAGTGGCTTTTTTTATTCTACTTACTTCCAATTTTTCCGTAGGTATTCAAATTTCCGTAGATATTAAACTACTTTTTACTTAGGGGTGGGAATTTTGTAGCCAAATTTTATCTAACAAATTCTCATTTTTCATCATTAATTATATCCTAATCCGATTTTTGGCATTTGAATTGCCAATTCAAGCAAGTAATCTTGTAAAGCAATGAAACTAAGAATTAAACAAATTATTGGCATTGGATTAATGTCCGCCTTTTTATTTGGGTCTCCAAATAATGGGGAGTCTCAATCACTCCCGCACAGTGTTGAAGTAAAAGGTATTTCTGAAGCCGCTTTTTCACCCACAGGAAATTTAGTGGCATTGGGCGGCCAAGACAATTTGGTGTATTTACTTGATCCTGTAACAGGAGCTGTAATGCATAGGTTAACCGGTCATGATGGCATGGTTACGTATTTGGCGTTTTCGAAGGATGGCAATACGTTGTTTACGGGTTCTGCAGACAGAACTGTAAAGCAGTGGAATATGCAAACGAAGACATTGGTAAGATCCTACGGACCACACCCGAGTAACATTATTAATATCGCAGTGAATTTTAATAATACAAAAATGTTAGCAGTTTCCGATGATGGAACATTGAAGGGATATAATGTTCAGACGGGTGCGAAATTATACGAATTATTAGGGGCGAAGAATTTGGTAAAGTTGGCTGAATTTTCGGCGGATGGAACCTACTTTTCAACGTGTTCAGAAGTACATAATGGCAAACAGTACAATGCCACCACCGGTGCTTTTTTACATGAATATGGCAAAAATGGATTACACGCTTTTAAATCCGTTCGATTTAGTCCGGATGGCTCATTGATTGCAACGGCTTCGGATGTAGAAGATGCCAGTATTTATAACGCAAAAACATTTGCCCATATTCGCAGATTAGGGTCTCAGGCAGGCTATTTTCACAGTTTGAAATGGAGTAATGATGCCTCCGTGTTGATTTCTGGAGCATTTGGCGGACCGCCACGGGTTTGGAATGCTGCCACGGGTGCAATGATTTGTGAATTTAAAGGACATACCGAAGCGGTAAACTGTGTGAATTTAAATGTGGATGCATCCTTGGCCATAAGCAGTGGGTACGATAATACCGCCAAGGTATGGAATGCTAAAACGGGAGATTTAGTGAAAGACTTAGGTGTAATTGATGGAACACCGGCAGTTATTTCCAACTTCTCGCCAAAGGGTGAGTTCGCTTACGTTGTTACCAGTGATGGTACTTTTAGATTATATAAGTTGATATAATTGGAATTTATTTGTCCATAAAAAAAGCGGCTTCCAAAATGAAGCCGCTTTTTTATAAGTTACAGTATAATCGAATTCAAGTAAAATCTATCTCAAGTAATTTACGTGAACCAAGTATGAGCCTTGCGATTTTACTAGTTGATTTTTGTTATCTAATTGGATTATTATTTCTGCTTAGTAAATGTATGGGTCTTTTTACCTAAAGTAAATGTACCGGTGCTTTGGCAAGAACCATCCCCATAATCAAGACGCATTGTCCAATCCGGTCTGAGTGTTGGCACAATTTCCACTTTTCCTTTAGTAATTCTCCAAGGGCAAGAAAAATCGGCAATTACCTTGTCTGTAATTACGGTATTGAAATTTTTACCTTTTCTATTGGTGAAATTATTTGTTCCGGAAATTTCAAACTTGTCATCCGAACGATCGTTAGGGGTTTTTGAACCTTCAATCCAAACACGATCGCGAGTTCCAGACCATGTAATAGAATCTCCACCATCTAGATAGCATTTGCCACTGGAGGTAACTGCCCATTTCTGAAAGCCATCAGAATTAATCCCATCATTTCTAACAATGAAATTGGTAAGTCCGTATTTTATTCCATTTTGTACAAATTCTTTTAATTCCCCGGTGTAGGTGGTGCCCACTTCTTGGTATTTGCCCGTCCATGCAATAACGATTCTGCCGCTTCTATAGTTGCCGTCAGGACACAAATAGGGAGTTGTACCCCAATCAATAGCCATTCGCTTGATTACGCCCGATGTGGAGTCAACGGTGATTTGTGGATAGGTTCCCCTGCGAATCATTCCCGAAGCAACGCCAGCGTCATCGATTTCTTGAAATGCTAGGTCTAATTGAATATCTACCAAATTATAATCGGCAGGTGAGTCTAAAAAAGGCGTTTGGTCTTTCTCGCAAGAAGACACTAAAACAGCGGCTAAACTTAAGGTCAAAGCTGCGCCGAAAAGAAAAACTTTTTTCATAGATAAAACAAAATTAAGCGTCGATTTATATTTACAAAACTATCAGCACAACAAAAAGGTTATTGTGATATCTTATTAGGCGTTTTTGGCTTATAAATCGTTGGGAAGAGTTTTTAGTTCCGAAAAAATTTCAAGTTTACACTGAATGTCCTTTTTAGACTTGGCGTCATTTAGGTTATATATTGCGGGAGTAATCCACATGGAAACCAATTTACTCTTGTGAATCTCTTTCAAGTTCTTTTTATGCCAAAATCCCCAACGATATTGATAGGATCCAGACATAGCGAAATTTGCTCCTTTGATATGAATTCTTTTTAAGTACGAAGTATGACCCTTCCATTCACGTACTCTCTCCGGCATTAGAATCATAATTGATTTACCATCTTGTGCAAGGTTCCAAATTTTCTTGCGCAGAGAATCGTATCGAAAATCTTCTGAAGGTAAGATACACAACCAATGCTTAAATGCTACTTCGGGGTTTATCGTTAATTGCTCAGAAAATTTAGTAGTATTGTCAACCTTTAAATAATGCCTAATAGCCCCTTTGATGGGAGCTGTTTGAATAAAATCTTCGAGTGTTTTTGTAATAGCGGCGGAGGTGTCATGAGGAATCATCAATCGAAATTCTTTGAAATTCTGATTGATTAAGTAGTGCAAATGGGTCTCTAATTGGCGTTTTAAATCACTTTGCTTAAGTACGTGTTCTTCCAACAGTAAATAGTCTTTTACCAAGATTTCACCCAGCGTGGTAAGAGTTTGATTGGAAGGTTTGGAGCTCATAAATAGGATATAGTTCAATAATACCAAACATTTGGTATTTATGGTTGTGGCTGCAATCGTATTTTTTCTGATTTTTAATAATCGACAGAAATTCTTTGTAAGCGAAATCGATTCAAAATTAATAACTTAAGCGTGCTTATGCTTCAATAATTGGATGATTATTTGTCTACAAAAGAATTTGTTAGTAAGGCGAATAATAGGCGAGCTGAATGTAGGTGAAGTTCTACGCGTTAGATTTTTTACTCGTTTTAGTTGTTAATCAGTGAATAGATAGATCGATGTATTTATTTATCAGCAGGTTGCAAATTTGGTATTGCAATCTAATTATCAGATTCGATTTTGGTTTTTACTTTTTTCTCCAACTTGCGTTGCGATGGTTTTTTTAGGCAGTTCAATGTGGTGAGCCAGAAATTAAACAATTTTTCTTGTTTTAATTTTTTCAGAAAACTCTCTTCCAATAGATCGGTGATGAAGTTGCCTTCCGATACATGAACAGCGAATTGTACCCCCTTTAACGACATTTGCTTGTAAAGATTGAAATTACGTTTCCATTCTTTTACGTCGTTGGGTTTAAGAATAATAACTAAAAAATTCTGAATGTGAAGATACCAGAGTTTATGTCTAAGTACTTTGTAATTAAAATCTTCGGTAGGAAGAATAAACAAGGGCTGGATTGCTAATCCTTCGCCCGATTGTCCAACCAATTCGTCAAATTTGGTAAGGTTATTAACCGGAAGAAAACGTTTGATAGTTCCTTTTTTACCGTGATTTTTCACGAAATTATCCAAGGATTTCGAATCTAGTTCATTTATATATTGGGGAACAAAAATGTTGAAACTAGGAAATCCTTCTTCTTTTAAATATTCCGAATAGATACTGTGGTATTTCGCAATGAATTCCTTAACCTCATCACTGTTGGAGAGGACTAAATTATCGGTATTGAGTAATTGGCCCAGCATGTTACCCCCACTTGAAGTCTTATTAAAGTAGAATAATTTCTACAATTATAACTTGTATGAGTTACAATAACATTGTAGGATTGTTACAAAATTCTGTAATTGTCATAAAACCATTGAATTCTGTGAATTTATGAGATAATAGTAGGTTTTATGATTGTTTAAGTAGTAGGTAGCCCAATGCCGCTGCCGCCGTACTTGCAATCAAAATGGCGATTTTACCGATATCAATTAGTGATGTATCGTTAAAGGCCAAATTCGTTACAAAAATGGCCATCGTAAATCCAATGCCTCCCAATATCCCGGCACCAATGAGTTGTTTGGTTGATATGTTTTTGGAAATACTCGCAATTCCCAATTTTTCGGCCAACAAACTAAAACTTACAATGCCAATGGGTTTACCCAAGACCAACCCAGCGAAGATTCCCAATGCCAAGGGGTGGCTACTTAATTCGATAACCGAACTGTGAAACGGTATTGCGGTATTGGCTAATGCGAATAGGGGAAGGATAAAAAAGGCAACGGGTTTTTGTAAAAAATGCTCTAGTCTGTAACTTAACGTATGTTGTGTTCCGTTTTCGAACGGTATTGCAAAAGCTAATATCACGCCGGCCAATGTGGCGTGTATTCCAGAATGTAGCATACAAAACCATAATGAAACCCCTAAGATTGCATAAACCCAGCCGTTGTTGTATTGGCGTTTGTTAAGGATGAATAATACAGTGATTATAGCAGCGGTTAGGGTAAGAAAAAGGCCAGAAAATCCGCTACCATAAAATATTGCAATGACGAAAATGGCTCCCAAATCATCAATGATGGCTAGAGCAGTTAAAAAGACTTTAAGTGCTGGTGGAACTCGATCGCCTAAAAGTCCCATAATTGCAATGGCAAAGGCGATGTCCGTAGCGGTGGGAATTCCAGCTCCATTTAATAGTTCTGGATGGGAAATCGTAACAAGGAAAAACAACAGCGCAGGCATTAACATTCCTCCCAAGGCTCCTACAATGGGAAGTAGGGCTCTTTTTTTGTCCGATAATTCTCCAATGTATAACTCACGTTCGATTTCTAAACCAACCAACAGGAAAAATATCGTCATTAGTCCATCGTTAATCCATCCCACGATGGAATGCCGTAAATGCCAATGTATTCCGGATTGGTTATTGTGTAGTTCAGGTCCGAATTCTGAATTCCAAAAATTAATGTAGAGGTCCGATATTTTGGAATTTGCCAGTAGTAAAGAAATTAAGGTAGCGATTATTAGTAAAATTCCACCGGCTTGATTGTTGGCGAAAAAATCACGGAATAAGGTTGTTAATCGAAGTGGGTTACTTTTGTTTGCTGCCTTCTTCATCATTGCATTGTACCACGTCAAATTTAGGTATAACTTCGCGGTAAATGACAAGAGATTGGGAGTTTGCAATGCGGAAATGCCTGAAATTGGCCGAAAAAGGAGCGCATTTCGTTGGATTGAATCCTCTGGTTGGTAGTGTTTTGGTGAAGGACGGGGAAATTATAGCAGAAGGATATCATGCAGGATTTGGATTGCCGCATGCAGAGAGGGATTTATTGCTAAAGTTACCGGAAAATATGGACTTTTCCGGATGCACCTTGGTGGTAAATTTAGAACCTTGTAATCATTTTGGGAAAACGCCTCCTTGCACCGACATTATCATCGCCAAGAAAATTCCACAAGTAGTAATTGGGGCATTGGATCCCAATCCGTTGGTGTCTGGCAAAGGAATTGAGCGTTTATTGTCTCATGGTATCAGAGTGGTTGCCGGGGTTTTGGCGGAAGAATGTATTCAGCTGAACAGGCAATTTTACACGCGAATGATACATCAGCGGGCATACTGTATCGCGAAATGGGCTGCAACAGCGGATGGGTATATCGGAACGGTAAATAATCAACGCTTATTGATATCCGGAGAAGAAGCACAGCAACATTTACATGTATTACGTAGTCGAGTGGATGCAATTTTGGTTGGAGTAACCACCTGGGAAAAGGATAAGCCACGCTTAGACAGTAGGATTTTGGATTCCGATGTAGAAAGCAGTGAATCGTGGAATCCGATTCGGATCATATTAGATCCTCATTTGCGAGGTAACTACAGTACGGAGGCAATCGATAGGGTGTATTCGCCAATTTGGATATTGAATTTGGAAAAGGAAGAATCAAAAAAATCGGAACGTGGAAATGATGTTAAATTTATAAAGCTTCCCGTTGAGTGGATTTGGCAGGAGTTGCTTTCTTTATTATACGAAAACAACGTGGGTTCGGTTTTAGTGGAAGGTGGATCAACTACGTTGAAAGAGTTGATTGCTTCGGGATGTGTGGATGAATATATGGAATATCGGAACACGGAATTACGAGTAGGCGGTGGTCTAGAGGCCCCGGATTTCCCCAACGGTTGGCAGGAGCAGCGGTTTTTAGGCCGGGATTTACTTCGAATTTATAAGGTGCCGATTTCTTCGGATTTATATCGATAAACCGTAAATTGATTTGTAATAATACACCTGTACAATCGGCAATATGTTGTTTTCTGATGAATATTTGGTAGTTGCTAAGTCGGCAGAAACAACCCTCCGAGAGCGAGGTAGCAGATTCTTGGCCTACACTTACCCTGTAGAAACCGAGACAGAAGTGAAGGCATTATTGGAGCAATTAAAAGCCAAGTATCCCGATGCCACACACCATTGCTATGCATATGTAATTGGTGCTGGAAGTGAGGCTCAACGGGCAAATGACGATGGTGAGCCGGCCAATAGCGCGGGGAAACCTATATTACGGGCAATACTATCGGCTCAACTAACCAATGTTTTGGTGGTAGTAGTTCGGTATTTTGGAGGGACTCTGTTGGGAATTCCTGGATTAATTAACGCTTACGGATTAGCCGCAAAGCAGGTTTTAGAAGTAGCAGGAGCAATACAGCGAGTTAGGGAAGTGAGCTTTCGCGTATCCGTAGATTTTGCCAACGAACAAGAATTACACCGGCTGGTTTCTAAATTTAATGGAAAAATTGAAGCCTTAGACTATAATAACAAAGGGCTTATTGCAAAGATTAGCATTAAAAACTCATTGTCTACAGGATTTGAATCGGCTGTAATCCAACATTATCAACTTGATTTAATGGAGTAAATTCTCTTTATCATCATTGCAGAAATGATTTTTTTGTTGTTAATTGCTATAACTATCAATATAATTATGAAAATAAAAATTACTTCTACGTATGCATTAGTAACCACTGCATTGGCAGTATTGGTTTCTTCTTGTGGATCCAATGTAACGGTTGCCAAGCGTTACCACTCAGGTGGATTTAACTTTTCTTTCGGGGGTGGAAGCGATGGCGAAAAAGCCGTTGCGAAAACTACGGTTAAGAAGCCAGTAATTAAGAAAATTGGTAAAATGCCAGCAGCTGATGTTGCCGAAGAAACGGCAATTGCTTCGGTTGCACAGTCAAAAACTGTCGCCAACTACGCAGAAGCTGCATTAAAAGCAAATCAGCAAACTTCAGTAACTTCAACTTCTACGGAAGTGGCCTCTGTTTTGGCAACAAAAGCAGAAAAAACTTCAAATAATGAGGTGGTAAAATCTGCAACTGTTGCGAAGCACGTTGTTAAATCTGCAAAAACGAGCAGTGGACCTGGTAAAAGCCAAGTAATTGCCTTAGTTTTAGCCATTTTGGTTGGTGTTATCGGTGTACACCGTTTTTATTTGGGTTACCCCATGGAAGGTGTTTTACAATTACTTACAGGTGGCGGTTGTGGTATTTGGACGTTAATCGATATCATTAGAATCATAACTGGCGATTTACAGCCTGCCGATGGTGAATACGAAGAAACCCTATAATAAAAGAAGTTTAATAATCGATAAAGGAATGCTGGTGGTGTATGTTTTAGTACCCATCAGCATTTTTTTATTACCCATAAATTTCTTTGATTCGAATTCTACCATAGTTTGTTTGAGTAGGTTGTTGTTGGATACAGAATGTTGGGGTTGCGGATTAACGCGGTCCGTTATGCATGCATTGCACGGTGATTTTGCCGGCGCTTGGAATTATAATAAATTAATTATCTTGGTGTTGCCCTTGTTAATTGCTGTATGGGCTAAAAATCTTTGGAAAATTTTACAGCGTTTGGGGTGGTTTGCCAATTCTTAATGCTGTATACCGTATGTTATTTGTGTTTTGGTAACCACTCATCATTGGAAGTGTACATTCAATTTCTACTATTTCTAGATTTGAATTAACGCACGGCTCTTGGAATCACATTATTTAGTTGGATTCAATTTGTATTTAATGTATTTGATGGTTCTGCCCATCCCTAACCACATGGTTTCGTAATAGGTTTTAATATTTAGTATGTCCGATACCTCGGCCTGAGTATAAACGTTGGGGATATTTACTTCCACTTCTAGTTTCTCTTCGTTCGCTGTCTCTAGAGTGAATTCGTAAAACAAATCACTGTCTGTTTTTACATGTATAAATGCTTCTTTTTTGGCAATTTTTC
>JACCDI011031102.1_pt1 | contig 64835 bp, 47 predicted proteins | sample 7442791 | NCBI WGS metagenome assembly JACCDI01 (sample SAMN15323434, study PRJNA562643) | freshwater metagenome | isolation source: river surface water | place: USA:Blue River Watershed | collected 2017-08-15
CCGGCTTCGCGCAGCTTGGCGGCAAACGCTTCGCCGTAGGGAAAGGCCTGAACGCTGTCGGGCAGGTAGGTGTAGGCCGAAGCATCCTTGGAAATCAAGCGCCCGATGCGCGGCAGGATGTTGTTGAAGTAAAAAAGGTACAGCGGGCGGAAGGGCCAGGAGGTGGGCTGCGAAAATTCGAGGACGGCAAGGGTTCCGCCGGGCTGCAGCACGCGGTGCATGTCGCGCAGTCCCTGTTCGAGGTGTTCAAAATTGCGCACGCCAAAAGCCACGGTGATGGCGCCGAACTCGGCGTCGCCGTAGGGGAGCTGCTCGCCGTCGCCCAAATCGAGGCGCACCCGGTCGTCCCGGCGGCGGGCGCGAACTTTTTGGCGGCCGACGTCGAGCATTCCGGCAGAGATGTCAACCCCAACCACCTTGGAGCCGGGAATGCCGTCGGCCAGGGCCAGGGCCAGGTCGGCGGTACCTGTAGCCACGTCGAGGATTTGGGTGGCCCCAGTCGCGCGGATTTCGCGCACCGTTTTTCGGCGCCAGCTTTGGTCGATTCCGACCGAGAGGATGCGGTTAAGGGCATCGTACTTGGGCGAAATGGCATTGAACATCTCGGCGACCTGCTCCTTTTTGGAGCCTTCGGGGCTATATGGTTTGACTTGGCTCATTATCCTACTTGAACGCTGGCATTGGGGTATCGGTAATCTTGGGAATCCTTGCGCCTACTGGTCAACGCAAAGGCAAGGGTAATGGTTCCGATTCGTCCAATCAGCATCGAGATCATTAGGATGATTTTCCCCGCGTCGCTGAACTGCGCGGTGATGCCCGTCGACAAGCCCACGGTGCAAAAAGCCGATACTTCTTCGAAGGCAATTCGGGCCAACCCAAAGTGTCCGTCGGTAATGGTTAGCGCAAAGATTCCGAGCGCAATGACCGAGGTAGAAAACAAAAAGGCACTCAGCGCGAGGTTGAGCAATTCCACCGAAATGGTTTGGCGAAACAGTTCGACGCGTTTTTTTCCGCGGATGGTGGCCACGGCATTTAAAAAGACCAGGGTAAAGGTGCTGGTTTTGACCCCGCCGGCTGTGGAGCCCGAGGAGCCGCCAATGAACATGAGAAGAATGACCACGAGCAGCGTGGGCAGGGCCACGGCGCCGAAGTCAATGGTGTTGAAGCCGGCGGTGCGGGTGGTAACCGACGAAAAAAAGGCGTGGTACCACTGGTCGCCGGGAAGCATTCCGCGCAGCACCCCAAACTGTTCCAGTAGGTAGAACGCGAAGGTGCCAAAGGGGACCAAAACCAGTACGGCGTAGACGGCAATCTTGGTGTTCACCGAGTAGTGCATCCAGGGCCGCGTGCGCCGGTAGGCCCGAGACTGCATGCTGAAGACCTCCGAAATCGGACTGAATCCGAGTCCGCCAAAAATGATGGTGAAGGCGATGACCAAGCCAAGCGGAATGTTGGTGCCAAGGGCCGCGTCGGCGAGTCCGCCCGTGTACAGGGCGAAGCCCGCGTTGTTGAAGGCGCTAACCGAGTGGAATACGGAGTGAAACACTTGTTCGCCCACCGTGGAAAAACTGCGCTGCCCCCACGAAAAGAAGAGGAGTGCGGCCGAAATAAACTCAAAAATGAGGCTAAACCGAATGATCTGACCGGTCAACAGCACGCTGGATTCGAGGGAGTCCACGGAATAGTTCGATTGCAGCATGCTCTTGTAGCGCGTGCCGACGCCGGGGTTGGCCAGCAGCGCAAAAATGGACGCAAACGTGATGAAGTTCAGGCCGCCCAGCTGAATCAAAATCATTAAGACCACCTGGCCTTTGAAGCTGAGCACGGTGGCGACGTCGATGGTGCTCAATCCGGTTACACACACCGCCGACACGCTCGTGAAAAAGGCGTCCATGGCCGGAAGTCCGCCGCCGCCCGTCGACATTTCGGGCATCATTAAAAGCGCAGCGCCCAGGGCGGTAATGAAGCCAAAACTCAGCACGAGCAAGGCCGGTGGACTTAGTTTTAGGTGCGGAAGCAACCGACTTGCCTTGCCGAGCTCGAGGGCCACAAACATCAGGAAGTAGCCTTGGACCACGAGCATGAACAGGTCGGCGAAGCTCTTCATGCCAAGCCAATCTCCGAGGCTTTGGGTGAGTTCGATGTGGAACAGGTTGACCGCCAAAATATTGGCAAGCATGTAGCACATCAGCACAAATTCAAAGCGCGTTCGCCGCACGTAGTCCGGTGGACTGAAGTCGTAAAAGAGCTCAGAGAAGTACTTAAACATGTAAAACCCGATGGTCCCCTTGAGGATGAAGTCCACCCAGAGGCGCTGGTCGGTATCGAGCTCGTAGCCGAACGAGAAAATGAGCGCGGCCACCGCCGTGAGCGAAAGCGGCACGCTCAGGTAGCGCAAGAACTTGGTTACGAAGGGCTTGCTGTCGTAGATGCGCAGGTTGATGCGCTCCCGAATTTCGTGTACGGTGTGGTAGAGGCGCGACGACATGCTACAGGGCGTTCAGGGCCGTAACGAGTTTTTCGGCCGCACGATCGAGGTCAGCCTGGCTCGCGGCGTAGCTGAATCGAATGTATCCCGGTGTGCCAAAGGCTTCACCGGGCACGCCGGCAACGCCGTGTTCGAGGAGGTACATCGCCAGATCCGTACTCGTCGGGTGCCGCGCGTCGAGGTAGGCCCGCACGTCGGCGTAGGCGTAGAATGCGCCCGGAGCCATACCCAGTCCGAGTTTGGGCGCCTTGCGCAGTTCGGCGGTGAATCGGTCGCGGCGCTCGCGAAAGGCACGTACCATGTACTGAATCGGTTCGGGACCCGCCAGCAAGGCCGCCATGGCCGCCCGCTGGGCGATGCTGCTCGCGCCGCTCGTGAATTGGGACTGGATTTTGTCGCAGGCCTCGGCGAGCCAATCGGGCGCTCCCATGAATCCCAGGCGCCAGCCGGTCATGGCGTAGCCTTTGGACATTCCGTTTACGGTCGCCGTGCGCTCCCACATGCCCTCGATGCGGGCAAAGCTGTAGTGCGGAATTTCGCCGTAGTTCAGGTACTCGTAGATTTCGTCGGCGATAACCACCACGTTGGGGAAGTCGCGCAGCACCTCGGCCAAAGCTTCGAGCTCGCGCTGACGGTACATCGCGCCGCTGGGGTTATTGGGGCTGCTGAAAATCAGCACTTTGGTTTTGGGGCTCAAGGCGGCGCGCAGCTGGTCCGGGCTGATTTTAAAGTCCTGTTCGCTGCCGGCTACGGGGCTCACGACCGTCCCGCCGCAGAATTCCGCCAGGTCGTTGTAGCTCACCCAGTAGGGCGCGGGAACGACGACCTCGTCGCCCGGGTTGACCAGGGCCATCATGAGGTTCGCAATGGACTGCTTCGCGCCGGTGCTGACCACAATTTGGCTGCGGGTGTAGTTCAGGTCGTTGTCGCGCTGGAACTTGGCGACCACGGCGTCGCGCACGTCGTTGTAGCCGCTGACGGGCATGTAGTGCGAGAAGTTTTGCTCGATTCCTTCGATGCCGGCGGCCTTGGCCAGGTCCGGCGTGTCGAAGTCGGGCTCCCCGAGGCTCAAGCTGATGAGGTCGACTCCCTGTTCTTGAAGGGCGCGGCTCTTTTTGGCCATCGCAATGGTCATCGGGAGGGCCATTGCGTTCACGCGGTCGGATAAGCGAGAAATCACAGGGTAAAAGTACAATATTGCGGCAATCGCCCCGATATTTGGGGCATGGACGTTTTTCTTGACACGTTTCGCTTCGTATTCCCGTCGCTGCTGATTTTGATCGCGGTGTACTTGATGATGTCGAGCTATTTTGACAACGAGGACCGCCGCCGACGCGCGGAACTTCGTGCCCAAAACCAGCGCCAAGCCCTTCCGCTTCGCCTTCAGGCCTACGAGCGGCTCGCGCTGTTCTTGGAGCGGATTAGTCCGAATTCCCTGGTGGTGCGCGTGAAGTCGGGTTCGCTATCCAACGCCGAATACCTGTTGCTGCTCCAGAAGTCCATTCGCGACGAGTACGAGCACAACCTGAGCCAGCAGATTTACGTGAGCGACGAGGTTTGGGACTACGTGACGACCGCGAAGTCCGCCACCGTATCGCTGCTGAACACCGTTTCGGCGCAGCTGGACCCCGAGGCTTCGGGCGCCGAGCTTTCGAAGGCCCTTTTGGGCGCAGCCATGGAGCTCAAGCAGCTGCCTACCCAGGCGGCCCTCAAGCACCTCAAGGCCGAGGTCGCCTACGAATTCTAGTTACTTTTTGGCGTGAAACGCCGAGCGGAGCGCGGACTCCGCGTTCTGTCCCCGAGCGAACGCGGCTCGGGCTTGGTCGCGCAACCGCGCGATTTCGGGTTGTTCGTCGGCCCACTGGGCCAGAAAGGTCGACCAGGCCTCGCCCCAGGCGTGTTCGCGTTGGGCGCTGCGGCGGGCGTCAAATTCACCGGTTCCGCGCACCCAGCGTTCGTAGCGTTCGAGGGCCTCGTCGAGTTCGGCGATGCCGGTAGCGGTGGCGGCGCTTACCTGCATTACCGGAACGTTCCAGCCGTCCTCGCGGTGAAACCACTTGAGGCTCTCGCGAAGCTGGGTCGCGGTGCGGCGTCCCGCGTCGACAAAGCTGCCGTCGCATTTGTTGACCGCAATGAGGTCGGCGCGCTCCATGATTCCGCGCTTGATGCCCTGAACTTCGTCGCCTGCGTTGGGCAGGGCTACGAGCAGCAGCCCGTCGACGTAGTGCGCCGCGTCGGTTTCGTTTTGGCCCACGCCCACGGTTTCGAGCAAAATTTTGGTGTAGCCGGCGTGCTCCAGAAGCTCGATGGCGGCTCGAGTTGAGGCGGCCACGCCGCCAAGTTGCCCGCCGCTGGCCACGGGGCGAATGAAGGCATGGGGGTGTCGGCTAAGGCGCTCCATGCGGGTTTTGTCGCCCAGTATGCTGCCGCGGTGCAGGCTGCTGGACGGGTCGACGGCAAGGACCGCGACGCGCGTGCCGTTCTCGGCCCAGTGCATGCCGAGGGCTTCGGTGAGGGTGCTCTTGCCGGCGCCGGGGTTTCCGGTGATGCCCAGCCGAAACGTGGCGTTCGGCGATTGGCCCAGTTCGCTGAAAAGTTCGGCCGCCCGCTCGTGGTCCTCGGGTAGGGAACTTTCGACCAAGCTCAAGGCCCGGCCCAAAAAGGCCCGGTCGGCGCGGCGAATGCCGTCGGCCCATTCCGTGGGGGTCCAGGTGGGGCCGTTCATGGGATTCAGGGTGTGGTTTGGAGGGCTGATTCGAGGAGTTGGCGGGCCGAAGCGACCACCGGGGTTCCGGGGCCAAACACGGCCACCGCACCGGCCTCGTGGAGCGCGGCGTAGTCCTGACGCGGAATGACTCCGCCCACCACCACGCGAATGTCGGGTCGGCCCAGGGCAGTAAGCGCGGCGACCAGTTGGGGAACCAGGGTTTTGTGCCCCGCGGCCAGGGAACTAACGCCCACCCAGTGCACGTCGTTTTCGACGGCTTGCTGCGCCACCTCGTCGGGCGTTTGAAAAAGGGGCCCGAGGTCAATGTCGAAGCCCAGGTCGGCGAACCCGGTGGCGATCACCTTGGCTCCGCGGTCGTGGCCATCTTGGCCCATTTTGGCGACCAGCAGGCGCGGACGGCGGCCGTAGCGCGCGGCAAAGGCGTCGGCCAGTGCGCGCACTTCGGTCAGTTGGCCATCTTGGCCGGATTCGCGGGCGTAGACTCCGTGGACCATGTTCAGTTGGGCTTGGTAGCGGCCAAAGGCGCGCTCGAGGGCATCCGAAATTTCGCCCAAGGTAGCGCGAACCCGGGCAGCCTGTACGCTGAGCTCGAGCAGGTTGCCTTGGCCGGAACGCGCAGCGGCTTCAAGGGCGTCGAGTGCGGAGGCCACGGCTTTGGGGTCGCGCGCGGCCTTCAGCGCGGCCAAGCGCGCCACTTGGCTGGCCAGCACCGCCCGGTTGTCAACCTCCAGAATGTCAAGCTCGGTGTCGTCTTCGGCGCGGAACGCGTTGACGCCCACCAGGACGTCCTGAACGGAGTCGAGTCGAGCCTGCTTGGCCGCCGCCGCTTCTTCAATGCGCAGCTTGGGAAGCCCCGCCTCAATGGCTTGGGTCATGCCGCCCAGGGCCTCGACTTCCTCAATCAGGGCCCAAGCGCGCTCCATCAGCTCGGCGGTGCGCTGCTCGACGGCAAGGCTTCCGCCCAGGGGGTCGACGAAGCGCGTAATTCCCGTGCGCTGCTGAATGCGCAGCTGGGTTTCGCGCGCAATTCGGGCGGAATAATCGGTGGGCAAGGCTATGGCCTCGTCGAGCGCGTTGGTGTGCAGGGATTGGGTTCCGCCCAAGGCCGCCGCCATGGCTTCGACGGCCGTACGGGTGACGTTGTTGTAGGGCAGCTGCTCGGTCAAGCTCCAGCCCGAGGTTTGGCAGTGGGTGCGCAGCGCGCGGCTCTTGACGTTTTTGGGCTCGAACGAGGCCACCATTCGATCCCAAAGGGCACGGCCCGCGCGGAGCTTGGCGACCTCGGTCACGAAGTCCATGCCGATCGCCCAAAAGAAGCTCAACCGGGGCGCAAAGTCGTCGATGTCGAGGCCCGACGCCAGCCCGGTGCGCAGGTATTCCAATCCGTCAGCCAGCGTGTAGGCGAGCTCAATTTCGGCCGACGCCCCCGCTTCGTGCATGTGGTAGCCCGAAATAGAGATGCTGTTGAACTTGGGCATCGTGCGGCTCGTGTAGCCAAAAATGTCGGCGATGATGCGCAGGCTCGGCGCGGGCGGGTAGATGTAGGTGTTGCGCACCATGAACTCCTTCAGGATGTCGTTCTGGATGGTGCCCTGCAGGGCCTCGGGCGCCACGCCCTGTTCTTCGGCCGCCACGATGTAGAAGGCCAAAACGGGCAGTACGGCGCCGTTCATGGTCATGGAAACCGACATTTCGCCGAGCGGAATGCCGTCGAACAGGCGCTTCATGTCGTCGACGCTGTCGATGGCCACGCCCGCCTTGCCGACGTCGCCCTGCACGCGCGGATGGTCGCTGTCGTAGCCCCGGTGGGTCGCCAGGTCAAAGGCCACGCTCAGGCCCTTTTGTCCGGCGGCGAGGTTGCGGCGGTAGAAGGCGTTGCTTTCTTCGGCGGTGCTGAATCCGGCGTACTGACGAACGGTCCACGGCCGTTGGGTGTACATCGACGCATAGGGTCCGCGAAGGAAGGGCGGTTCCCCCGGGGCGCTGAACTCGTGGGGCAAGCGAACTACGTCCATGGGTCGAGGTTTTGGTCGAGTAGGTGGGGGAGTCCGCCGCGCGCGTCCCAGGCAGCAACTTGGGAACGGGCGGCTTCGGCCAGCTGCGCCGTCCAGTCTTCGAGCAGGTAGCTCCCGCGCAGCGGGAAGTCGTGGCGCAGCAAGCCGCTTTCGTAGTAAAGCACTAAGGCTTGGTGGCGGGCCCATCGGGCCGCCTGCGGGCTGTTGTTGAGGGGCGCAATCCAGAGGTCGCGGCATCCGCCCAAGGCCAAGGCCTGGGCTTGGAGCCCGCGGTCAATGAGGTCCGACGCGTCGTCGCTGGGCGCAGCTCCGGCGACGCGACCGACGATCCAAAGGGGGTTGGCGGTCCACAGCATCCGGGCGGCTTGGGTCATTGCGGCCGTTTCGAAGTAGTCGGCGGTGGCCTGAAGGACCAGGCCCACCGGGCGTCCGGCGGCGGGCTTCATCGCCCGAAGGCTGGCGAGGCCCCACGCGAGCTGGCCCACGGCGCCCTGGGGTGCGGCCCAAAGGGCGTTGCTCACCACGGCACCCAGGTCTTCGGGCAAAACGCCTTCGGCGCGGCGCAGGCGCTCGAGGTCGCTCGCCCAGCTGCCGGTAAACCAGGTCCCGCTGCGGGCACGCTGTTCCAAAGGGTCCACATTGAACAGTCCCTGAGACCGAGCGGGCAGGGCCACAGATGCCTCGAGCGGATCGAGGTCGCCCACCAGGTGCACGGGCGCAATGGACGTGTCGATGCCGTCCAGCAGCGTGGGGAGGTCTGCCGCGGAGTGCGTCCAGAAAAGCAGGCTGCTCGCGCCGTCCATCAGGGCATACAGCGCCGCCTTATTCGCGGCCTGGGGGTTGGCCCCGTCTACGTCCACGGTCGCGTGGCGGTCGGCGGGCGCGAAGGGGCCGAAGTCGATCAAGGTTTCGCGGGCCCCCTGCGGAACCGCGCATTCCGGAAGCTTGGGGGTCATAGCGTGTCTCCCGATTCCGGGTCCAGCGGTTCCACCAGCATCACTTCTTCGCCCGGACGGTGCATCCAGTAGGTTTCGCGCGCAAACTTTTCAAGCTGCTTGGGGTCGGATTCCAATTCGTTCAATCGGCGCTGGGTTTGCGTCAGCTCCTTGCGGTAGTACTCAACGCCGTCTTCCAGAGCGCGCACCTCTTGACTTAACTCCCACTGAATAAACAAGTTGTTGGAGTCCAAAAACAGCATCCACACGGCGAACAGCAAGCCCGCTAGGACGTATTTGCTGCGAAGGAAGGTTGGAATGCGGCGCATTACTGCGAAGTTAGGGTTCCGCTCCCCTGCTTCTGCACAAAGGCGCGGTAGCGTCCGCCCTCGAGCTTCATCAGTTCGTCGTGGCTGCCCACCTCGACGATTTGGCCTTCGTGCAAAAACGCAATCACGTCGGCGTGGCGCACGGTGCTCAAACGGTGCGCAATCACCAGGGAGGTGCGGCCCTTCATGAGCGTTTCCAGCGCGGACTGCACCAGGGATTCGCTCTCGGGGTCGAGCGACGAGGTGGCCTCATCAAGAACCAGGAGTTTGGGATCCCGGAGCATGGCGCGCGCAATCGCAATGCGCTGGCGTTGTCCGCCGCTGAGCTGCACGCCGCGTTCGCCCACTTGGGTGTGCCAGCCTTCGGGGAATCGTTCGATGAATTCCCAGGCATTGGCGTCTTCGGCGGCCCGGCGGACGTCGTCGTCGCTGGCCTCGGGACGGCCGTAGCGAATGTTCTCCAGAATGCTCCGCCCAAAAAGGACCACGTCTTGGGGGACCCAGGCCATACGGCCGCGCAGCGCCTCGAGCGGCCACTCACGGGCGTCGCGGCCCTGCACCAAAAGTTGGCCTTGCTGGGGATCGTGAAAGCGGTACAGCAATTGAACCACCGTGGATTTGCCGGCGCCGCTGGAGCCCACCAAGGCGAGCTGCTGGCCTTCGCGAAGGATTAAATTCAAACCGCGCAGCACCGGTACGTCCGGACGCGTCGGGTAGGCAAAGTGCACGTCGGCAAAGCGCACGGCCTCGTCGGTCGATCCGGTGGGTTCGGTGTCGGCCGTTGCCGGCATCTGGCCGCTGGTTTCGGGTTGTTCGTCGAGCATCGCCATGATGGCCTCGGTGGCGCCCATGGCCCGCTGGAGGCGGCTGTACACGTCGGCGAGTCCGCCCACGGAACCCCCGATGAACCCCGAATAAATGACAAAGCTGAAGAGTTGTCCCGAAGCCATCTCGCCGCTGGCGATCAAGCTTGCACCCTTCCAAATCACGGCCACCAGGGCGCCAAACAGCCCGAGGATGATGAAGCTGCTGAAGGCTCCGCGCAGGATTCCGCCCCGAATTCCCAGGGCCGAAACGCGTTCCAGGGCGCTGCGGTAGCGCGCTTTTTCGGTGCCTTCTTGGGTGTAGGCCTTGACGGTCGCAACCGCGCTCAGGGTTTCGTCGACCACCGTGTTGGATTCGGCGGACGCGGTCTGCACTTCCTTCGCGTAGCGCCGGATTTTGCTGCCAAAGAAGACCCCCAAGAGCACCACGAGCGGCAGAACCAGCAGCATAAACCCGGTCAGCGACGGCGATTGGTAGACCAGCAGGGCAATGCCTCCGACGATAATCACCACTTGGCGAATGAACTCCGCGAGGGTGCTGGTGAAGGTCTCTTGGAGCACGCCGATGTCGCTCTGAAGGCGGTTGGTGAGTTCCCCAATGCGCTTTTCGTGAAAAAAGGGCAGGGGCAGGCTCACCAGGTGGTTGTACATGGCTGCCCGGAGCGAGGCGAGCGAGCGCTGGGCGACGCGCTCAAAAAAAACGATGCGGCCAAAACTAAAGACCGATTGGGCGAGCAGCAGGCCTACAAGGGTCAGCGCAATGCCGTCAATGGCCGAAGGGTCGCTTTGGGCCGCGTCCACGAGTTCGCCTAAGTACTTGGGAAAGGCCAGGTTGCTGCCCGAGGAGAGCAGCAGCATCAGCAGTCCGAGCAGAAATTCGCCGCGGTAGGGTTTCACGTGCACGTACATGCGCGCCATCTGCTTCAGTGCAGACCACGTGATGGGTTTTTTGGGCGTTTTGTTCCCGAACTGTGCCTTGGCCATGCCGCCTTAGAAGCGGTTTTTGTCTTGGAAGTCGAGCATCTTCACGCCGAGTGCCTTGAGCACGCGCTTGGCGCGGATTTTCGTCCATTCCTTGACGGCCGTGGCCGTGCGCCGTGCCAGGCTGTCGTCGGGCCGCGCGATGAACTTGGAGTCGCTGTAGGTAAAACCTTCGCTGACTTCGGTAAAGTAGTAGGCGTAAAAGCTCTTGCGCGATTCACCCTCGGGCACGTTGATGGCCTTGTAGCCGTGGGGGCTGTTCTCGTCGGTCAAGAAAATGATCGCGCGGTTATGCAGCGGCGCCACACGGTGGAGCACCTGGGTCATTTTGGGGTCCCAAATTTCAAGGTGTCCGCCCCAGGCCTCGTCCCAGTGGCGGTTGAGGTAAATCAAGAGGTTGATGCGGCGCCACAGCTTGAGTTTGGGGTCGAAGTTGACGTCGATGTGCACGTCGACGAAGCTGCCTTGGCCGCCTTGGTGCAGGCCCGAACCCAACGCGTCGTCGGGGGTTTGCAGGTTTTCAATGCCCGTCAGCGTGCTCATCCATTGGCCAAACTCCGCCGAGCGGATGGCGTTGCGCACGTCGGTAAACACGGGGTCCCAGCGCTCGAAATGGTAGTCTTCGACCTTGTTTTCGTTGAGCGACTTGCGCTTGACCTTGAGCGAATCGACCGACGGAAAATGTTGGTGCAGCGCGTTGGCCACGTCCGGTACCAGAAAATGGTCGAGTACCACGTGCTTGGGTTGCCCAGCTGCAAACTGCGCGGTGAGTTCGGGCAGGCGCTCGAGTACGGCGGGATTGATGATCGTGTTCATGGTTTGCGGCGCAAAAGCAGGTAAAACAAGCTGGGGCAAAGGTCGTGCAAAAGCAGGGCCAAGCGTACACCCGGGCTCGCTAAAATGTGGGCAAACCGACGGCTTCGCGTGGCGCGCTCGATGGCTTTGGCGGTGCGTTCCACGGACCAACCGCGGTGCGTCCCGGCGCGGTCTCCCAAGGGCTGGCCGTCGGATCCAATGCTGTGGCGCATGATGTCGGTGCTGACCACGCCCGGCAAGATGAGTTGAATTCGGTGCGAACGGCCTTGCCATTCCGCGTTCACGGACTCGGCCCACAGGGATACGGCCGCCTTACTGGCGCTGTAGGTGGCCAGGTTCTGTTGCCCAAATCGGGCGGCAATGCTCGAAATCACGACTACGTGCAGCGGGCGGCCCTGGCTGCGCTCCAGAAGCATGCGGGTGAGTTCGACGGGGGCGGTGTAGTTCAGCGCAAAAACACGGTCGGCGTCTTCGGGGCGGGTTTCGAGCGCGGACGCCAGGTAGCCTATTCCGGCATTCAGTACGATCAGATCGGGCCAGGTGCCGTCGTGCAGGAGTTCATCTACCACCTTCGTTCGCTGCGCCGGCAGGCTCAGGTCGCCGGGAATCCATCGGTCTGCCTCGGGCGGACCTTCGGGGCGGCGGGCGGTGCCCAGGGTGTGCCAGCCCAGGGTACGGTAGTGCTGCAGCAGGCCCCGTCCAATGCCTTCGCTGGCGCCGGTCACCCAAATTCTTTTCGTGCTTGGCATATTTTCAAAGATACAGCCCTTGTGATTTGAAAATTCGAACTATATTTGCAGCCCGAATCCCGGTCAAGGCCGTGGATCGCGTAAAAAATACGACACGATGAAACGCACATTTCAACCTTCGAAGCGCAAGCGCGTGAACAAGCACGGGTTCCGCGAACGCATGGCAACGGCAAACGGCCGTCGCGTACTGGCTGCACGCCGCGCCCGCGGCCGTAAGCGTTTGACGGTGTCGGACGAAGGTAACCCCAAGGGTTAATGCCTTTTGAATCCATCCCATTGAAGGTGTTGCGCAAGCAGCACCTTTTTTTTGTGCCTTCGCGAAGCGCAGGCCACCCGCTGCACCCGATATTTGACTAAGTTCCTGAAGATCATGCCCCGCAACCACGACATTAAGCACGTACTCCTGATTGGTTCTGGCCCAATCGTCATTGGCCAAGCCTGCGAATTCGACTACTCCGGCTCGCAAGCAGCGCGCTCGCTCCGCGACGAGGGCATCGAGGTTTCGCTGATCAACTCCAATCCGGCGACCATTATGACCGACGAGGTTGTAGCGGACCACATTTACCTGCTTCCGCTCGAAGTAGAAAGCTTGGAGAAGATCCTCAAGGAGCAAAAGATTGACGCGGTGCTGCCAACCATGGGGGGACAAACCGCCCTGAACCTGTGCATCGAGGCCGACAAGCAGGGCCTTTGGGAGCAGTACGGGGTTCGGATCATCGGTGTCGACATCGAGGCGATTCACATCACCGAGGACCGCGACAAGTTCAAAAACCTGCTCGACCAGATCGAGATTCCCTACGCGCCGGCCAAAATCGCCACCAGCTACCTCAAGGGCAAGGAGATTGCGCAGGAGTTCGGCTACCCCTTGTGCGTCCGCGCATCGTTTACCCTCGGCGGCAGCGGCGCAAGCTTTGTTTGGACCAAAGAAGAATTCGACAGCGCCCTGCAGCGCGGACTCGAGGCCAGCCCCATACACGAGGTCATCATCGACAAGGCCCTGGTGGGCTGGAAGGAGTTTGAGCTCGAGCTGCTGCGCGACGCCAACGACAACGTCATCATCATTTGTTCTATTGAGAACATGGATCCCATGGGTATTCACACCGGCGATTCCATCACCGTGGCCCCGGCCATGACGCTGTCGGACACGACCTACCAGCGCATGCGCGACATGGCGATTAAAATGATGCGTTCGATCGGAAACTTCGCCGGGGGCTGCAACGTGCAGTTCGCGGTGAGCCCCGACGAGAAGGAAGACATCGTGGCCATCGAAATTAATCCGCGGGTATCGCGCTCCTCGGCGCTGGCCTCCAAGGCTACCGGCTACCCGATTGCCAAGATCGCCGCGAAGCTGGCCATTGGCTACACGCTCGACGAGCTGAACAACCAGATTACCAAGACGACCACGGCCTACTTCGAGCCGACCCTGGACTATGTGATTGTGAAGATTCCGCGCTGGAATTTCGACAAGTTCGAGGGTGCCGACCGCCGCTTGGGCCTGCAAATGAAGTCGGTAGGCGAGGTAATGGGCATCGGACGCAGCTTTCAGGAAGCCCTGCACAAGGCCGCGCAGTCGCTGGAAATCAAGCGCAACGGACTGGGCGCCGACGGCAAGGGCCTTACCGACCAGAACACGATCCTGCACAAACTCGAGCACGCCAGCTGGGACCGCGTCTTTGTGCTCTACGACGCCATGCAGATGGGAATTCCGCTGCGTAAAATCCACGAGATCACCAAGATCGACATGTGGTTCCTGCGCGAGATTGAGGACCTCATGCTGACCCAACGCCGCCTGGAGCAGCACCACTTGGGCTCAATGCCGAGCGACCTGCTGCTGGAGGCGAAAATGAAGGGTTTTGCGGACCGCCAAATTGCGCACATGCTGCGCTGCCTCGAGAGCGAAGTCCACGACCTGCGCGTTAAAATGGGCATCGAGCGCGTGTGGAAGCTCGTGGACACCTGCGCCGCGGAGTTCCAAGCCCAGACGCCCTACTACTATTCGACCTTTGAGCGCAGATCGGGCAGGCCCGGTGCCCTAGCGGCCCGCAACGACAGTCCGTCCAGCGACCGCAAAAAAATTATCGTGCTCGGCAGCGGTCCGAACCGCATCGGCCAGGGAATCGAATTCGATTACAGCTGCGTGCACGGCGTGCTGGCGGCCAAGGAGGAGGGTTTCGAGACCATCATGATCAACTGCAACCCCGAAACGGTTTCGACGGACTTCGACACGGCCGACAAGCTCTACTTCGAGCCGGTGTTTTGGGAGCACATCTACGACATCATCCGCCACGAGAAGCCGGTGGGCGTCATCGTGCAGTTGGGCGGCCAGACGGCCCTCAAGCTGGCCGAGAAGCTGGACCGTTTCGGTATTCCAATCGTCGGAACCAGCTACCAGTCGCTGGACCTCGCGGAGGACCGCGGCCGCTTTTCGACGCTGCTGCAGGAAAACAACATTCCGTACCCCAAGTTTGACGTGATCACGCGGCCCGACGAGGCACGTGCGGTGGCCGAGCGCCTGGGTTACCCCATCTTGGTGCGCCCATCGTACGTTTTGGGCGGTCAAGGAATGAAGATCGTGATCAACCACGAGGACCTCGAAACCCACGTGGTGGAACTGTTCAAGGATTTTCCGGGCAACCGCGTGCTGCTGGACAACTACCTGGACGGCGCGATTGAGGCCGAGGCCGACGCGATCTGCGACGGAGAAAACGTGTACATCATCGGAATCATGGAGCACATCGAGCCCTGTGGGGTGCACTCCGGCGATTCCAACGCCACCCTGCCTCCGTTCAATCTGGGCGAGTTGGTGATGCAGCAAATCATCGACCACACCCACACGATTGCCCGTTCGCTGGGTACGGTGGGCCTGATCAACATTCAGTTTGCGGTCAAGGACGACACGGTCTACATCATCGAGGCGAATCCGCGCGCATCGCGTACGGTACCGTTCATCTGCAAGGCCTACGGTGAGCCCTACGTGAATGCGGCCACCAAGGTGATGCTGGGCACCAAGAAGGTGACGGATTTTCATTTTAACCCGAAGCGGAACGGTTGGGCCATCAAGGTGCCGGTGTTCAGCTTCCACAAGTTCCCCGACGTCAACAAGACGCTGGGGCCGCAGATGAAGTCCACGGGAGAGGCCATCTACTTTATTGATTCGCTGAAGGATCCGATGTTCCGCAAGCTGTACAGCGAGCGCAACTACTACCTGTCGAAGTAGGCCGCGAGTTCGCGGGCTATCCCCAAGCGGGTGTAACGGGTTCGGGCCGCGAGGTCGGCGCCCCGTTCGGGCCATTTTGCCAAGGCTTCGGCGGCTTCGTTCGGATGTTCGAAGAGGGCACCCGCTTGGGTTTGCTGCAGGATGGCGTTGGCGTCGCCGTGGACCGGGCCAAATCCCCAAATGGGCCGGCCGCTCCCCAAGTATTCAAAGAGTTTCCCGGTGAGGATTCCGCGGTTGTTCGGGAGCTCCGGAATCAGGAGCAGCAGGGCGTCGGCGCGCTGCAGCAGGGCCACGCTTTCGGCGTGGGGTAGGTAGCCTTTAAATTCCACGCTCAGCGGAAGTTCCTGCTGAAGCTGGGTCAGGGCGGCAACGGCTTCGGTCGCCGGCCGTCCCGCAAAAACCAGGTGCAGGGCGCCGTGTGCGGTGCAGTAGGCGCGCAGTGCGGCGTACAGGGCCTCGAGCGGGTAGTCCAGCGTAAGCGTCCCGGTGTAGGCGAGCGTGCGCGTGGCGTTGCGCGGAACCGGGGCCTCGGCGTTAAAGTCTGCGGGGTCGTAGCCGTTGGGAACGACCACAAATCGGGCGCCGTCGCCACCGACCTTGCTTGCCAGCAGGCGCTTTAGGTCGTCGGAAACGGCGAGCACGCGTTCCGCGTGCCGAAGCACGGCCTGTTCCATTGCGGCGTCGCGTCGGCGAGCCCAAGCCGACGGATAAAACATGCGGTAGTAGTAGATGTCGGTCCAGGGGTCGCGAAAGTCCGCCCACCAGCGCAGCCCGTGGCGCTGAAGTTCCAGGCCAACGAGGTGGGTAGAGTGGGGCGGCCCGCTGGTGATCACGAGGTCGTAGGGACTGCGCGCGTGCTGGCGCAAGGCTTCGTCGACCGCGTAGCGGTTCCAGCCGCGGCGCGGATCGGGCAAAAAGAAGTTGCCGCGCACCCAACGCGAAAGCCGCTGAATGGGCCCCGGGCGTCCAGCCTGGTTGGCAAATCCGCTGAACGGAACTTCCTTTCGGCGCGTGAGTTTTTGGTAGGCACCAAACCAGTCCCGGGCTGGGGTGGCGTGCACGGTGAGGCCTTCGGCTTCCGCCAAAAGGCTTTCGTCGCGCAGCGGGTAGGTCGCAGAGGACGGGTCTACGGTGAGCACCTCGACGTCGTGGCCGAGCTGCTTCAGGGCCTGAGCCGTCTTAAGCCAGCGCTGTACGCCCGGCCCGCCCGCAGGGGGCCAGTAGTACGTCGCGACCAGAATGCGTTTAGGCACTGCGGCGGCGCTTGAACTCGATCCAAAGCGCCAAACCGATGGAGGCCAGCAGCAGGAGCGAGAAGGCTCCGTCGATTTTGCTGCCCATCGTGTAGGTTTCGGGCTCAAATCGGAAGACGACTTCCTTGGTGCCCGCCGGAATCACCGCGGCACGTAGCACGTAGTCCACACGGGCCACCGGGATTTCCTTGCCGTCGGCCGTGGCCACCCAGCGCTGCCCGGGAACTTCGTAGAAAATCTCGGAGAAGACGGCGGCCGATGAGGTCGACAGGCCTTCTACCGCATAGGTCATTTCCTTGGGGTCGTACTTCGTCAACGCAATCCGCGCGGTGGAATCGGGCGTTTGGGAATTGAGGAGGCGTTCGGCGTCGGTGCCTTGCTCGACGATTGCGGTCTGCATGGGGTCAAAGGAGCTAAGGGCGGCCATGGCTTCGTCGGCGTTGGCTACTTGGCGCAGTTCCATGGGGAACCACGCGTTGCCGCATGCGCTCATGTTGGGCTGCGCTTGGAGTACGCCGGATTGCGGGTCCTGCAAGATGACCCACTTGGTGTTGAGCATGCTGAAGGCGGCAATGTTGCCCTGGGACAGCTGGCGTTCAATGAGGTCTTGGTATCGAGCGAGCTTGGCGCCGTGGTAGCCGCCCACGCTTTTGTGAAAGTACGAGGTGTAGCTGTCGCTGGTAAGGCCCGAGGTGGTGTTGTAGACGCGGTAGTGCAGGTCGGTATCCTTCAAAATGAACTCGTCGGCCGGGGTGGGCGTGAAGGCGGACTTGAATTCGCGCTCGGTTTGGAACTCGTCGCCACCAAGTTGGTCGCGGTCAAAGCCCCATTGGTCAGCGGCCACGGCGGCCACGAGGCCAGCCGCAAAGACCGCCGGCTTGATTTTGCCTTTGAGCTGCAGCCAAAGCAAGGCCGCGGCGACCAAAACAAAGAACAAGCTGCGCCAGGCTGAGCTCCGCATCAGGCTCGTGCGGTCTTCCTCGAGCATTCCCAGGTCAAAACCCTGCTGCGCCAGGTTGGCGTCGTTCAGGCCCTCGAGCGAGAACAGGGCAGGGCCGATGAGCGCGACGGCCAGCGCGATTCCGCCCGAAATGGCCGCAGCTAAGAACAGCTTGCGCTGCTTTTCGTCGTCGGACGCCGAACCGGTAAGCCACTGCTGAAGGCCCACAAATCCGAGGTAGGGAACGGCCAAAAAGCTGATCACCAGCGCCATGGAGGGCACCCGGAACTTGTTGTACAGAGGCAGGTTGTCAAACAGCAGTCGGTTGATCGACTCGAAGTTGCGGCCCCAGGCCAAGATCAGGCTGACCGCCACGGCGCCCAGTACCCAGTTGCGGGTGGCGCCGCGCACGGTGACCGCCCCCAAGACGAACAAGAAAAACGCCACAGCTCCGAGGTAGTAGGCTCCGTTGACCATGCTCTGGTCGCCCCAGTAGAGGAAGGATCCCGCGTACTGGTTGACCGTTTCCTTCAGGCGTTCGCCGCCGAGTCCCTGCTGCTGGAACACGCGGGCGAGGTTGTCGTAGGTCTGCGTTCCCTCGTAGTCCTGCTTGGCTCCTCCACCCATGAGGTTGGGGATGAACAGGTTGAGGGATTCCCCAACGCCGTAGGACCAGGACATGGCGTAGTCAAAGTCCAGTCCTGCGGGCTTTTCGGCGGGTGCCGCGGCCGCGCTGGTGTCGGCGAGCGGAGTCAGTTCGGAGTGCCCGCCGCGCATGGTCGCCTTGGTGTAGGCGTAGGTCGACCACAAGTTGCCGAAGTTGGGTCCGATGCCCACGACCGCCGCCCCAAGGAGCAGCGCCGAGCGCAGTACCCACTGCTTCACCTGGCCGGAGCGAGCAAGCTCTACCAAAAAGGCCACGGCAATCGCGAGGGCCGGAATCGCCGTGTAGTAGGTGATTTGAAAGTGGTTGGCGTGAATGTTCAGGCCGGTCGCCAGCGCGGCCACCGCAAATCCGGCGGCGAGCTGGCCGCGGTAGACCATCAAAATTCCGAGCACCACCGGCGCCATGTAGGCGGCGGTGTGGATTTTGGCGTTGTGCCCCGCGGCAAGCGAAATGATGAAAAATCCGCTAAAACCAAAGGCCAGGGCGCCGGCTACACTGAGCCAGGGCTGTACCTTTTCGGCCCGGAGCAACGCGAAAAACCCGAGCATCAGCAGGCCGATGAGGTAGACCCCGCTGTGTTCCACAAGCGGCTTGCGCAGCGCGGCGTCGACGTAGCTCAGCACGTTGTTGGGGTAGAGGGTCGACATCTGGAACGTCGGCATGCCGCTGAACATCGCGTTGGTCCACAGCGGCTCCTCGCCGGTGGCGGCGCGGTAGTCCACGATTTCCTTGCCCTTGGCGAGGCCGAGTTTGATGTCGTCCTGCGGAATTTGCTTGCCCTGAAAAACGACGGGTGCGAAGTAGGCAAAGTTGAGTGCGACCACGGCGAGCACCGGGTAGAGCCACGAGCGGCTGGCGTTGCGAAGGAGTTCGTTCATAGTCCGCAAGTTTACGCCAAAAATCTTCGCGCTTTTTGGCCTTGGCGAATGCTGTACCTTAGCCAACCGATGGCGATTACCACCCAAGGACTGCTTCGCACTTCGGGCTCCGCGCTGGCCTTTACCGTGGGCGGAATGCTTCCGCTGCTTTCGGGCTTGGTGCTGCTGCCGTACTATACCCAAATGCCGGCGGCCGACTTCGGCCTTTTTGCGCTCTACACGGGGCTGTACGTGCTCGGTCAAACCCTGATCAACTTTGGCGTCGATACCTTGGTTGGGGTCAGCTACGTCGAGCACCACGACCAACCGGTGCAACTTCGGGCCGTCATGTCGGCGTTGCTCGGATTTATTATCCAGATGGGCTTGCTCGCGGTGGGCCTTTCCGCGCTGGGTACCCTGTGGTTTTCCGACGCCAAGCTGCTCCCGTGGAACGAACTTGCCGTGGCCTCGGTGGCTTCCTCGCTTTTTTATGTCCTCTTCAAAGCCTACAGCAACGTGCTCATCAACCAGCAGCGCCCGGTGCCCTACCTGGGGCTGGCGGCGCTGAATTTTCTGCTGGTACTCGCCGGGACCGTGCTTGCCTTTGAAGTGGGCGGTTACCGTCTTTTCGCGCCGATTTGGGGTCGAACGTTTGGCTTGGCGCTGAGCGCCGTCGTCGTTTATGGTCTGTGGCTGCGCGCCTACGGCATTCGCTGGGACCGCGGCCAGTCGGTGAATTGGATCCGGATTTTGTACCCCATGGTCACCTACAACGTACTCGGTTGGGGCCTTCGGTACGTGGACCGGTTCATCCTTCAGGGCAGTCTGGGCCCCGAAACCGTGGGCCTATTTGACTTTGCCTTCAAGCTGGCCATGGTCCTGGAACTCATTCAGGCCGGACTCTTCAATGCCGTCTTGCCGCGCATTTATCGGGTTTTTAAGGAGCGCGGATTCCTCGACGCCCGCGAGGTGCTGAACCGCAACCTGCACAGCTTTACCGCGGTGGTGGTGCTGGCCATCCCCGTGCTGTACCTGGGCTTGGTTGGGCTTCTGCCGCGGTTTATGCCGCGCCCGGAGTTTGAGCTGGCCTACCGCTGGGTCGGACCGCTGCTGTGGTCGATGTCGCTGCGCGGCATGTTCAACGTCTACCTGGCGCCGCTGTTTTACTTCAAGGAAACCAAGCTCTTTCCGAAGTTTTACGCCCTCAGCATGGCGGTTTACCTGCCGGTTTTGGTGGCCTTGGTGGCTTGGCTCGGTGCCGAGGGCGCTGTCTGGGCTGCCGGAGCGGTCTCCCTGCTCCAGGTCGCTTCGGTGCACTGGGTTTCGCGCAGCCGCTACCCGATGAACTACAATTGGGGCAAAATGCTTGGCTTACCCGTTTGGGGCGCCCTGACCTACCTGGCGGCCACCATGTGGTGCTCCAGCATCTGGGCGGAATTTGCCGTGATGATGGCCTCGAATGCCGCGGCGGTACTCCTACTTTTTTGGCGCGAACTGCGCAGCCTGCGATGAAGGTTCTCTGGATCACCAACTGGTATCCGTCGGCCGAGGCGCCGCACCGATCCCCCTTCATTCGGTCCCAATGGCTGGCGGCCCGCGGTGCGGGCGTTGACGCGGACCTCCTGCACGTGGACGTGCTCACGGGCCCGTGGTGGCCCCAGGTCGCTTGGCGACGGGGTCCACACGGCGAATACGTGCTCCGGGTGGCGTGGAGGGGCTGGAAGCTTCTGTACCACCTGCCTTGGTTGGTCGCCGCCTACGTGGCTCGGAATTTCCCGGGTCCCAAGCCGCAGATCGTCCACGGCCAGGTGCTGCTGCCCGCCGGAATCACGGCCGCTTCGCTGGCCAATCGGTGGCGCCTTCCGCTGGTTCATACGGAGCACTGGAACATTGCCCCGGCCAAGCTCCGCAGCCCGTTTTGGGGATTTTGGGGACGCCGCGCCCTGCGTTCCGCCCGCGCGATTCTGCCGGTTTCGGACCATTTGTCGTCCCAGCTGGCCGAGCTTTTGCCCCAGGTTCCCCTGATTACCGTTCCCAACGTCATGGATTGGACTCGGTTTGCCTACCGTCCGACCGCGACCCAACCCGAGGCCTCGGAGTTTAGCGTATTGAGTGTGGCCCACCTGATTCCGGTCAACCGATTCATTAAGAAAACCGAGTGGACCCTTGACGCGCTGGCCGAACTGACCCGGCGCCACCCCGAGGTGCGGTGGAAGTACGTGCACGTCGGCGGAGGTCCCCGCGAAACCGAACTCGCGGCCTACGCCGCGCGCCTGGGCGTAGACGCCCAGTGGCTGGGAAACGGCGCTCCGGGAGCCTGGGCCGACCTGGAGGTCGACGTGCTGGCGCACCCCACGGTCGACGAGACCTTTGGTATGGTGGTCTATGAGGCCCTGCACCGCGGAATCCCGGTGGTCGCAACCGACATTCCGGCCTTCCGGCCCTGGTTGGCTCCGCCAATGGGTCTTCGCGTGCCGCAGGGCTCCGGTCCCTTGGCCGACGCCCTCGAGGCGATGTGGCGCAGTCCGCTTCGCGTACCTGCCGATGCGCTCCCGTATAAAAAATTTGAGGCGGCCCAGGTTGGGAGCCGCCTCAAGGAAGTGTACGAGCAGGTACGGGCTACTTCTTGACCCGCGTCCACGATGTGGATCGGCCGACAAAGCGCATTCCGAGCATGTAGCCCTTGAAGTACAGCGAGCCGTCTTCGTTGAGGCGCGCGTAGCAGTCGTAGGAGTTGCCCGACTTGGTGTCGTAAATCTGGCCGCCGGCCCATTCCTTGTCGTCGGCGTCCCACTTGAGTCCCGTGAGAATCGTCGTACCCTGAAGCACGCGGCTGCGAAGCTTGGTGTCGGGGTTGAGGTTGTCTTTTTTGGGACTGGTTCCGTCGGGATTGGTGTTGAATTTGACGTAGACGATGCGTCCGCGGTATTCCGACCCGACCTTGTAGATTTCTACTTGGCCGTCTTTTTCGGCGTTCCACCAAACGCCGAGTAGGTCGTCTGCTTTTTGGGCCCAGGCCGAGAAACTCAGTATCAGCGCCGCTCCGAAGTATTTAAGTTTATTATGCATAGCATAAATAATTTTAAGTTCGGCGTGAAAGTAAGTGATTTTTTGCTTCGGCCATCGATGCGTTGAGCTCAAATCCGATGATGAGTCCAATGGCGTTGACGTAGAGCCAAAGTTGAATGATCATCAGGGTTCCGATCGAACCGTAGAGTTGGTTGTATTGGCTAAAGTCCGTTACGTAAATGCCAAAGAGGTATGAGGTTAGCCAGACCAGGAGGGTGGCCAAAAGGGCTCCGGGCGAAACAAAACGCCAGGGGGCCGAGCGCATGGGCCCGAAGTAAAAAAGCAGCGAGATCGAGAGCAACACCAGCCCAAGCAGCACGATCCAGCGGGTGGCCGCAGCGATCCAGAGTCCCAGTTCGCCACCGACCCATTCCCCAAGGTATACTTCGCTGAGGGTTAGCACGGTAATGCCCACGATGAGCAGCACCGACAGCGCCAAAGTGAGCAAAAACGCGGCCAGGTATTGAGACCAAAATCCGCGCACGTTGAGGCGGTGAATGGATTGCCCGAAGTTGCCGATGAGCGAAAGCGTTCCGTTGGTGGCAAAAAAGAAGGCGGCGAGTACCGTGACGCTCAAAAGGTCGCCGCGCTTGATGGTCAGAATGTCGGTGATGGTGGTGTAGGCCGCGTCGAAGCTGTTGGGCGGAAGCACGTCGCGCAGTAGTTTGAACAGCTCAGACTGAAATCCCGCCACCGGGATGAAGGGAATCAGGGTGAACAAAAAAATAACCCCGGGGAAGAGCGCCAAAAAGAAGCTGAAGCTGATGCTGGCGGCGCGACTGGACACCGAGCCCTCGTAGATGCCCTTCCAAAAGAACACGGCCACGTCGTAGGCGCTTAGGCCATCAAAGAGCGGCAGCCGCACGTTTTGGGCGGTTTTGCGCAGTACATGGACCAGTTGGGAAGCGTTCACGGCTGGAGCTGAATTTAAATCCGTTGGGCCTTAAAGTTCAGGTCCACCGACGGAGCCGAGTGGGTAAGTGCTCCCACCGAAATGAAGTCCACCCCGGTTTCGGCGAAGCGGCGCAGGGTTTCGCGGGTGATGCCGCCGCTGGCCTCAAGCTCTTTTTGCCCCCCATTGAGGGCGACGGCCTCGCGGCACTGTTCGGGCGTGAAGTTGTCGAGCATGATGCGGTCGACGCGCGGCAGGGCGAGGGCTTCGCGCACGTCATCGAGGTTGCGGCACTCTACTTCGACGGTGCGGACCAGGTTCTGGTCGTGCAGGTAGCGTTCGGTGCGGCGAACGGCTTCGGTGATGCCGCCGGCCAGATCGACGTGGTTGTCTTTGAGCATGACCATGTCGTGAAGCCCGACGCGGTGGTTTTGGGCCCCGCCCACTTGGACGGCCCATTTTTCGAGCATGCGCCAGCCCGGAGTCGTCTTGCGGGTGTCGAGAATGCGGCAGGGCAGGTCCGAGACCAGATCCACATAACTCCGGGCCACCGTGGCGACGCCGCTGAGGCGCTGCACGTAGTTGAGCAGGGTGCGTTCGGCGCCGAGCAGGTCGCGCAGCGGACCCCGAACCTCGGCCACCACGTCGCCCGGCGCGCATCGGTCGCCGTCGGTCGCGTACCAGGTCGCAGACAGTTGCGGACTCACGGCCCGCAGCACGCGGTTCGCCACATCAACCCCAGCAAACACTAGGGATTGCTTGGCTTTGAGCTGTGCAATTCCCTGAAAATCATTGCTTAGTGCAGCCTGCGACGAGTGGTCGCCCGCCTCGGGGCCGGTGCCCAGGTCTTCGTCGAGGCTTCGCTGAATGTGGGCGTCGAGGGCTTCGGAGCTGAGGTATTCGCGTAGGGGCTTCATCTTTGCAGGGCGCGAGCCGCTGGGGCTTGGTGCGGAACCCAAACTTACGCCACAGGTGGAGATCATTCTTTTAGTCGTCGGGACCACGCAGGTAGGCTACGCCAAAGACGGAATTGCCGACTTCGGCAAGCGCTTGAACCACTACACGCGGTTTCGGCTCGAGTCCGTGCGCGACCGCGCAGCCCAAAAGGCATTCATGAAGCCCGGCGACCTACTGGTCCTGTTGGACGAGCGCGGACAGCACCTCAAGTCGGTCGAGTTTGCCGAGCGCCTTCAAAAATGGATGAATTCCGGGCCCAAGCGGCTCGTTTTTGCGGTGGGCGATGCCTACGGTTTTGACGCGGCGTTCCGAGCCTCCGCTCACTTCGAGTTGGCGCTAAGCCAAATGACCTTTCCGCACGATTTGGTCCGCGTGCTCTTCGCCGAGCAGCTCTACCGGGCTTTCAGCATTTTGCGCAACGAGCCCTACCACCACGAGGGTTGAGGTCGTAGGTTTGCCCCATGCAGTCGGTGCTCCAAAAACTCATTCAGTCCTGGAAGAAGGGGTCGTTCGAGCCCGTGTACGTGTTCGCGGGCGAAGAGCCGTTTTGGGTACATGCCGCGACCGAGGCCCTGCTGGAGCTCGCGCTTCCGGAAGCCGACCGGGCCTTTAATCAAAGCGTTTTGTACGGCCGCGACGTCGATGCGCGGGCGGTGGCCTCGGAAGCCAAGCGATTCCCCATGATGGCCGAGCGCACCGTGGTGGTGGTTCGGGAGGCCCAGGACCTTCGCAACCTAGAAGACCTCGCGTCCTACGTGGACCAACCCCAGCTCCAAACGGTCCTGGTCCTCAGCCTGACCGGCAAAACCCTGGACAAGCGCAAGGCGCTCTACAAGGCCCTGAAGTCGGGCGTTTCCTACTTCCAGTTCGATCGAATTCCGGAGTACCAAATCACGGGCGTCGTCGCCGAACTCGCGCGGGAACGCCAGCTTAAAATAAGCGAAAAAGCCGCCTCGGTGCTGGTCGAAAGCCTCGGCGTGGACCTGTCGGCCATCGACCAAGAACTCGGAAAGTACGCGGTCGTGCTTGGTGAAGGCGGCGAGGTTACCGCCGCCACCGTCGAAAAGTACACGGGCTCCAGTCGGGAATACAACCAGTTTGAGCTGCTCCGCGCCCTCGTGGCTCAGGATGCCGACCGCAGCTACCGCATCGCCCGCAGCATGATGCAGCACAGCCGGTCCAGCCCCCTGATTTTGGTCATCGCCACGCTGTACGGCACCTTTTTTAAGGCCCTGGTGTACCAAAGCCTTGGCGCACACCCCAATCCCAAAACTGCCGCGGCGCAGCTCGCCGTATCGGAATTTGCGCTCCGCGACATTTCCCGTGCTGCCCAAAACTACTCGGGTGGGCGCTTGGCGCGCATCGTGGGTTATCTTCGCGAGGCCGACCGCCAAGCTAAGGGCATGGGGTCGCCGAACCTACGTGATGCCGACATTCTCGATGAACTTTTGTTTAAAATACTGTACTAGCGCGCTTTTAGTACTCGTTTTCGCCTTTTTTAACGCGGAATCCCTGTCCGCCCAAACCACCGGAGGCCTTCGTGGCCTAGTGGTCGACGCCTCGGACCAAAGCCCCCTCAACCTCGTTCAGGTTTCCCTTTCGGTCGGCGGAAAGCGCTACGAAACGTTTACCAACAACGACGGATTTTACCAAATCAACGGCATCGCCGTCGGCGCCTACAAGCTCCAGATTTCGCGCGCCGGATTCACCGCGCAAACCGTGGACGTCAAGGTGGTTGCCGACAAAAATTCCTTCAACCGAATCACCCTCAAGGAATCGACCATTGAACTCGACGACGTCGTGGTCGACGCCCGCAAGCAGGAAAAGCAGACCAAGGTTTCGACCGCGGTGGTGCAGCTCAACCCAAAGTCCATCGTAACCTTCTCCATCGGCGGCGAACCCGACTTGGTGCGCGCGCTGCAGGTGATGCCGGGCGTGATTACCACGGGCGACCAGGGAGGTCAGCTATACATCCGCGGCGGCGCACCGATCCAAAACCTCGTCAAGCTCGACGGGATGATTTTGTACAACCCCTTCCACAGCATCGGCTTCTTCTCGGTATTCGAGACCGACATCATGCAGTCTGCCGACGTGTACACGGCCGGTTTTGGGGCGGAATACGGCGGACGCACGTCGTCGGTCATGGACATCCGGACCCGTACCGGGCGCCGAGACCGCATCGCCGGCAAGGTGGCCACCTCGACCTACTTGGCCAAGGGCTTGCTCGAGATTCCGGTTGGGCGCAAGAAGGACGGAATCGCGCCCAGCTCGCTGCTGGTTTCCTACAAGCAATCGCTGCTCGATAAGGCGGCGCCCATCTTTTACCCCTACGTCGCCACCGAGTACGGCGGACTGCCGTTCCAGTTCCGCGACCTGTACAGCAAGTACTCGCTCGAGTCCAACGGGGGCAATAAGTTCAACGTATTTGGCTTCAACTTCACCGATGCCGTGCGCTTTGCCGGGGACAAGTCGATTTCGTGGAATTCCTACGGATACGGCACCGACTTCACGGTCGTACCTGCGGCCTCCAACACGATTTTGGAGGGCCACCTTGCCCAAAGTGCCTACACCATCACCTCCACCGAGCTGGAGAACCGTCCGCGCTTTTCCACCATCAACGGATTCAACGGCGGACTCGATTTCACCTACCTGCTTCGCAAGGCCGATGAACTCAAGTACGGCCTCGAATTCATCGGCTACTACACGGACTACCAGTACACCAACTCGGTGGGCCGCACCCTACAGGATGAAGACAATACCACCGAACTGGGCATCTACTTCGACTACAAGCGCCAGCAGGGTCGTTGGCTGATTCAGCCCGGAATCCGCCTGCACAACTACGCCACCATGGGCCTGATGCGCATCGAGCCCCGCTTTGGTGCCAAATTCAACGCTTCCGAAAACGTACGCCTCAAGTTTTCGGGCGGTCGATACTCACAGAACTTGATTGCCGCCAACTCCGATCGCGACGTGGTCAACCTGTTCTACGGATTTCTGAGCGGCGGGGGCATCGACCTGCCCAGCAAAATCGGCGACGAACCCGTTACCGGACGCCTGCAAACGGCCGACCACCTGGTGCTGGGTATTGAATTCAATCCTGCCCCCAAGTGGAACGTGGAACTCGAAGCCTACGTCAAGCGCTTCAACATGATTACCAACGTCAACCGCTACAAGCTCTACGACGACAACGAGCAGTACGCCAACCAGCCCGAGCGCCTGCGCAAGGACTTTATGGTAGAACGCGGATTGGCCCGCGGAATCGATGCCCTGATCAACTACGAAGACAAGTCCTGGTACTTCTGGGGCGTCTATTCGCTGGGCCGCAGCACGCGTTTTGACGGAGAACAGACCTATGCGCCGTTTTACGACCGCCGACACAACGTAAACCTCGTGATGGCGCGCAAGCTCCCAAAATCCCTCGAATTCAACGTGCGCTGGAACTACGGAAGCGGATTCCCCTTCACGCCGATTAAGGGCTACTACGAACTTCTGCCGTTCACCAACCCCGACGGCAGCCCCTGGATTGACTACCCCTTCCCGTCCCGCAACGGCCAAATGGGAATTTTGTACGGAGACCTAAACAGCAAGCGCTTGCCCGACTACCACCGCCTGGACATCACGGCCAAAAAGGCTTGGGATCTCGGTGAAAAGCAGCACCTCGAGGCTTCGTTTGCGGTGACCAACGTCTACAATCGGCGCAATATCTTCTACTACGATACGCCTAAGGCGCAGCGGGTCAACCAGCTGCCAATTATGCCTACGTTGTTGCTGAGCTACGCCTTCTAATGCCCTAACTTTGCGCGAACCTCGCAGCGCATGGCAAATCAGGCAAAATACATCTTCGTCACGGGTGGCGTGACCTCTTCGTTGGGCAAGGGCATTGTGGCCTCGTCGCTCGCCAAACTCCTGCAGGCTCGCGGCTACTCCGTGACCATTCAAAAGTTTGACCCCTACCTCAACATTGATCCGGGTACCCTGAACCCCTACGAGCACGGGGAGTGCTACGTTACCGACGACGGCGCCGAGACCGACCTCGACCTCGGGCACTACGAGCGCTACCTGAACCGCCCGACTTCGCAGGCCAACAACGTCACCACCGGCCGTATTTACCAGCACGTCATCGACAAGGAGCGCCGAGGCGACTACCTGGGCAAGACCGTGCAAATCATTCCCCACATCACCGACGAGATCAAGCGCCGCATGCTCCTTTTGGGCGAGGACGGCCGCTACGAAATCGTGATCACCGAGATCGGCGGAACGGTGGGCGACATCGAGGCCCTTCCCTTCATCGAGGCCGTGCGCCAGCTGCGTTGGGAACTCGGCTCGCGCTGCGTCAGCGTGCACCTCACCTTGGTGCCCTACCTGCGCGCCACGGGCGAGCTCAAGACCAAACCGACGCAGCACTCGGTTAAAATGCTTCAAGAGTCCGGCGTGCAGCCCGACATTTTGGTTTGCCGCGCCGAGCACAGCCTGGGCGAAGACGTGCGCCGCAAGCTCGCGCTGTTCTGCAACGTGACCCCCGACGCGGTGATCGAGTCCCTCGACGCCCAGACCATCTACGAAGTCCCGATGCTGCTGCGCGACCAGGCGATGGACCAGGTGGTGCTGCGCAAGCTGGGCCTTCCGACCCAAGGCAAGCCCGAACTCACCAAGTGGGAGTCCTTCGTAACCAACCTGTTGAACCCCGAACGCCACGTGCGCATTGGCCTGATCGGCAAGTACGTCGAGCTCAAGGATTCCTACAAGTCCATCAGCGAGGCCCTGATTCACGCAGGAACCGAGCACCACGCCAAGGTGGAAATCGAGTGGATTCACTCCGAGGAACTAACCCCCGAGAATGCCGCCAGCCACCTCGAGGGCCTGCACGGCGTGCTCGTGGCTCCCGGATTTGGTGCGCGCGGATTTGAAGGCAAGATCGAAGCGGTGCGCATCGCCCGCGAACACGGCATTCCCTTCCTGGGAATTTGCTTCGGCATGCAGGCATCCGTCATCGAATACGCCCGCAACGTACTGGGCCTTAAGGGCGCCAATTCGAGCGAAGTAGATCCCGAAACGCCGCACGCCGTCATTGACCTCATGGCGGGCCAAAAAGACATTACCGACAAGGGCGGAACCATGCGCCTCGGAGCCTGCGACTGCGCACTGGAGCCGGGAAGCAAGCTCGCGGAGCTCTACGGCAGCACGCGCATTTCGGAGCGCCACCGCCACCGCTACGAATTCAACAACGCCTACCGGACCCAGCTTACGGAAGCCGGCCTAAAGCCCGTCGGCATCAATCCCCAGAACGACCTCGTGGAGATCGTCACCATCCCTTCGCATCCCTGGTTCGTCGGGGTTCAGTTTCACCCGGAGTACCGCTCCACCGTCGAAGCGCCGCACCCGCTGTTCACCTCGTTTGTCGAGGCTGCGCTTCAGCACGCACACGCCTAAATCATGGAACAACGTCCGTTCGTGGATCGCAACCAACTCATTGGTTTTGCCCTTATTGGAGCCATTTTGCTCGGAACTTCGTACTGGGCCAGCACCATGGAGCCCGCCCCCCAGCCGGAGCAGTCCGCTGAAGTCGAATCGGCTGCCGCGCCCAAGGCCGAGTCCGCCCTCGGCGACACCCTGAATGTGGCCCAGGACACGGCGGCAGTGGAGCAGGAATTCGTTCTGGAGAACAAGGACGTCCGCTACGTCATCAGCAACCTCGGCGGTCAAATCAAGTACGTGGAACTCAAGCAGTACCGCGATTGGCAAGGCAAACCGCTCCGTTTGGTCGACCAAAACCAGGTCCTGGAAGGGCTGCCCGCAGCCGCCATGGTGGCCACGCAAACGGGTTCAAGCCTTACCCTGCGCAGCGACGTGGGTACGACCTGGTCCTACGAACTGCCCGCAGAGGGCTACGGCCTCAAGTGGGCGCTTCAAACGCCAAGCAAAGGGGACCTCAGCCTTACGTGGAAGCAAGCCGGAATCCGCCACGAGAAAAGCCTGAAGAACGAGGCGACCAATACCAGCATTTACTACTTCGAGAACGCCGAAGCGGAGCGCAGCAGCCTGAGTGACGGCAGCGACGACGACGAGTCGGCCGAAAACGTGGGCTGGGTAGCCCACAAGCAGCAGTACTTCAGCAGCATTTTTCAAGCCGACCAAGGGTTTACCCAGGTCGCATTGAGCACCCGCACGCCGGACGACACGCTGCACAGCCGCTTGTTTTCGTCGGAGTTGACGATCAAGGCCACCAACGGCGTCGCCCAAGCTTCGGTAATCTGGTACCACGGCCCGAACCACTACCAAACTCTGAAAACCTTTGATCGCAGCTTCGACGAGGTGATTCCCTTTGGTTGGGGCATTTTTGGTTGGATCGGCAAGTACATCGTGTCTCCGCTGTTCAATTGGCTGGACGGATACGGCATGAACTACGGCATCATCATCTTGTTGATGGCGGCCCTTATCAAGTTGGCGCTGTCTCCGCTGACGTTCTCGAGCTACAAGAGCATGGCCAAAATGCGCGTACTGAAGCCCGAAATGGACGAGTTGAACGAAAAATTCAAGGACGCGGACCCCACCAAAAAGCAGCAAGAAACCATGGCCCTCTACCAGAAGGCCGGAGTGAACCCCTTGGGAGGCTGCATTCCCCAGCTGCTCTCGCTGCCCATTCTTATAGCGATGTTCCGCTTCTTCCCGGTGTCGATTGAACTGCGCCAGCAGGCGTTCTTATGGGCCGACGACCTCTCGAGCTACGACAGCATTCTGAGCCTTCCCTTTGAGATTCCCTTCTACGGTGCCCACGTTTCGCTGTTCACCCTATTGATGGCGATTTCGACCTTCCTCTACACGAAGTTCAACAACTCAATGACGCCAACTTCGGGCAACAGCATGATGCAGCAGCAAATGCTCATCATTCAATACGTCATGCCCTTCATGCTGCTGGTGTGGTTCAATAACTATTCTTCGGGTCTTTCGTACTACTACTTCATCTCCAACGTGCTGACCTTTGGCCAGCAGTGGGTCATTAAGGAATTCTTCATCGACGAAAACGCCATTCGCGCCAAAATCGACGAGACCAAGGCCAAGGGCGGTTCTCAATCGCGCTTTGCGAAGAAGATGAACGAAATGCTCGAGGCGAATAAGGAGGCCGGTAACCGCCGCGCCCGCCGGAGCAAGTAGCGCGCACGGCACCCGCCGGAGCCCAAGCACGTCGCGCCAACACTGGCGCGCACAGGGCGCACCTTCGTGGTGCCCCAAGCCGTTCCGGAATGCCGTCCCTCCCAAAGGCGACGCCCTTAATCGGGTTCGGACGGGAACTCGGCCAACCGCCTGCGGTACCGTTCACCGAGCTCCATAAAAAAAGCCAGCATCGCTGCTGGCTTTTCCGTTTGGTAGATGACCTACTTACTTATGGTCGATGTGTCCGTTGACAAACAGCACCCCGGGATTGCCATCCTGGCGCGGAGCCCACAGTAGGGTCGCTACCTCCAGCTTCACGTTGGGAAGCAGTTGGCGAACGGCCTGCATTTGAATGTCTTTGTTCAACGGAATCTTGATCACAATGGGGGTGAACTTGGAACCGAAAATGTCGCCTTCAAAGAAGTCGTTGCCCAAGGGATTGATGGAGTCCAATTCCACGCCGTAGGCATTTGGCGTCAGGCCCGAAGTCATGGGGATGTGGTCGTGCTGGTAGATGTCGCCGGCAACCTTTTTGGTAATCGGATCAACTTGCCCCGTCCACTTCGTTGGAATCGCACCCGAACCCGTGGTTACAATGGGTACCGAAGAGACCTGATTCAGGTTGATGACCGGTCCGCCCGCGTTGTACTCCTTGGCGTCGATGTTGGTGACCAAAACGTAGGACTGAACGTAGTACTGCGCGTCCTTGCTGTCATCAAAGAACTGAACCTTGGGGTACACGTAGATGGTATCGTTGGTTGAATTCATGACCCAAACGTGGTTCACCCCAACTTTCGGCTCGTCATCGATGGCGCCGGCAATCGGCCCCATGATGTCTTGGCCCGCGTCCACATTTTGAACGTAGAAGTTGGGTACGCCGGTCGTTGGGAAGGCGGTATTAAGCGCCGTTTGAACCGAAGACTCAAAGGGGTCGCCGGTGTGCGATGCAAAGGGAATAATCAGGGCCTCGTGGTTCACGCTGTCGTTGAACGTGTTGATGGCCATCAGCATGGATTGGGCGCCGTTGGGGCAGTACTGGCACCAGGTTCCGGTCGTTTCGATGACCAAGACCTTTTGCTTCGGACTGACCGTGAGCGAGTCGGTGATGTACACCTCAGGTAGGGGATCTGGATCCTGAGGTTGGCATGAAGCCAGGGCAAGCACAGCAAGGCTGGCAAAAGCGAGGTGTTTCATAGGTTTGTGCTGGGTATAGCCCAACGTTGCGCTAAAATACGCGCTTTTCGCTTCACTTCCACGAAGACACACAGGGGCAGGTGGTCCGATGCGCCACCGCGGTACCTCAGCCCTTCATAGCTGCCCCGAATTCGGTAGCCGGTGCGCGGATTCCAGTCCAGGGCGTAGGGCAACGCGGTGCAGTGCACTCGGTGCGCGAAATCTTCTGCGGTCCAAACCCCGTCCAGGGCTTCGAGTCGGCCCCGGTAGGCGAAGCTCCCCGTCGGTCCGTTCCATGGTATGTGGCGCATTTCCGAACGGCGCAGGTAGGCGCCAAGCGGACCGTTCGGACCTTCGTTGAGGTCGCCCGTTATTCCGTCCGGGAGGTGATCGGTTGATTCCAAGATGGAGCGCATGGCCGCCGCTCGAGCGTCCGGCGACGGCGCCCGCTGGGAGGGCAGGTGGACCCAAATCCACGTGAGTTGCGTTCCGGTTGCCGTAGTCCAGCGTACCCAGATGGCCTCGCGCGTCGGTCGGTCCCCGGCGGGATGGATCCACGCGATGCTGTCGACGCGGAGCCGTTCGGGGTTGTACCATACGGCTACGTCGATTCCCCGTTCGTCGGGGCTGTCGCGGTGCAGGCGCCACAGGCGCCACTCGGGCGGCCACCGCCGCTCCAGGTCGTCGAGCACGTCGGCGTTCTCCACCTCACACACGCCGATCGCGTCGGGAACGCGGCCGCCCGCCGCCGCGGCCAAGCCGCGGCCCACCGCGTACAGCTTGCTGAAGTACCGCTTTGAATCCCATTGGTACGGCCCGTTGGGCAAAAAATCCCGATCGCGCGGCCCGGAATTCGCCACCGTATCGAACAAGTTTTGAAGATTCCACCATACAAACACCAGCGTATCCGCATCGCGATCCAAACCACGGCCTGATCCGTTCAGCGTGTCGGCCCGCAGCACCGAAGCGCCAACATCGCCGTCCAAAAATCCATTTCGCGCCGCACCGACCCCGGGCGCGGCATTCGGAAATCGCGCGCCGTCCACGATCCGCGCGGTGCCGCCCCACCATGCGGCGAGGCCCAAACCAAAAAGAAGTACGGCCTTTTTCACCACCGCAAGCTGCGGCCGCTAGCGCGAACAGGCGTTTACCAACGGTAAAGATTCGCGTCGCCGTAGCTCAAAAAGCGGTAGTCCTGGGCTAGGGCGTGCTCGTAAATTCCGCGCCATGCGGAACCGAGCCCCGCCGCAATCAGCAGCAAAAGGGTCGATTGCGGCTGGTGAAAATTCGTGATCAACGCCTTAACCACCTGGTACGAATAACCCGGAGCAATAATCAGCGCCGTTCGGAACGAAACGACCTCCTGGCCATTTCGCTGAAGCTCCGCGGCAGCCCAGTTCATTAACTCGCAGACTTCGGGCGCTACTCGGTCGGGTTGCGCCGTAGCGGCCGTTGGCGAGAAACCAGCAACCAGAAACTCCTGGTAGGGTGCCCACTGGTCGACCGTGGCCGGCATCTGCCCGCTGGCCTTCCATGCGCGGGCCCACCAGAACAGCGATTCCAGGGTGCGGGCAGCCGTGGTGCCCATGGCCAACACGGGGAGTCCGTCGGCCAGGGATTCAATGACGCTGCGGGCGACCACGACTTCTTCGGCGTGCATGGCGTGTTCCCCCACGGCTTCGGCGCTAACCGGCTGAAAGGTTCCGGCTCCCACGTGGAGCGTCACGGCTTGGGTGTCGGCGCACACGGAACGCCAACGCTCCATGAGTTCCGGCGTCCAGTGCAGGCTCGCGGTCGGGGCGGCTACCGAACCTTCGTGGCGCGCAAAAACCGATTGGTAGCGTTCGCGGTCCGCCTCGGTGTCGTCGCGGTGCATGTAGGGGGGGAGGGGAATGCGCCCAACTTCGCCCAGAATTTGGGCCCAGGTTTGGCCGCTCGACCATGCGAAGCGCACGAGCGACTCGCCGTCGCCCGTTTTGATCCGCTCCGCGCGCAGCCCGCATTCGTGGACCAAAACCACGCCGTCCTTCCATTTTTTGGAAGGGCGCACCTTGCACCAGGCGGTCAGTTCCGAGGTTTCGGCCATGGCCTGCTCGACCGAGCGGCCTTCGGCGTCCAGGTAAAACAGTTCGAAGTGCCCGATTCCGCTGGGGCGAGGCATGAATATTCGGGCCGGAACCACTCGAGCCTCATTCACGACCAGGCGGTAGGCAGGCCAGCCGGCTACCACGTCGGGGGCGTCGCGCACTCCGAGGTCGCGAAGGGCGCCGCGGTCCCAAACCAGCAGCTTGGCGGCGTCGCGCGGGCTGCAGGGCTCTTGGGCAATGCGCCCGTCGGGTAGGGGGTAGTCGTAGTCCGCAATGCGAAGGTGGCGGGGGTCCGGCGTCATGCCCGCAAAGTTCGTTCAAAACGGGGCTGCGCTACCTTCGCCGCATGGTTCCGACCGTCGTCCTCAGCGTGATCAACGATTTGCACAGCGACCAGCGCGTGCACCGCACGGCCATGCTGTGGACCGAACGCGGCTACCGCGTGGTCGTGCTGGGGCGAACCTACCCCAATCCGGCGCCCTTGGATCGGCCCTACGAAACGCAGCGCATGCGGTGCCGGTTTGCCAAGGGCCCGCTGTTTTACCTGGAATTTCAGGTGCGCCTTTGGAACCGACTTCGCCGCCTAAACCCCGACGTCTACCTGGCCAACGACCTCGACACCCTGGGTCCCAACGCGTGGTGGGCGATGCGCCGGGCCAAACCGCTGGTTTACGACAGCCACGAGTACTTTTTGGGCGCTCCCGAACTGGAAGCGCGTCCCTTCGTACAGCGCCTTTGGCGGGCCGTGGAGCGCTACGGAATTCCGCGCACCGATTTTCGAGTGACCGTCAACCAAAGCATTGCCGACCAGTACGCCCGCGAATACGGATCGACCTGGGACGTGGTGCGCAACGTGCCGCTTCCCGCCGAACTGCCTTGGGCCGCCGACGGCGAATGGGACGCTGCGGCGGAGCGCAAGCGGGCCCTGCGGACCGAGCTTGGACTGCCCGTCGAAAAGGTGATCTGGATCCTGCAGGGCGCAGGCATCAACGTCGACCGGGGGGCCGAAGAACTCGTAGAGGCCGCTCGGGCATGCCCCGAGGTGGTGCTCGCGATCGTGGGGAGCGGAGACGCCATCCCCGGGCTGCAGCGTCGGGTGGCATCCGACGGAACCCCCAACGTGCGCTTTGTTGGTCGGGTTGACCGTTCGGAACTGCAGCGCTACACCCAGGCCGCCGACCTTGGGTTTAGCCTCGACAAGCCCAAGTCGCAGAACTACCGCTGGAGCCTTCCCAACAAGCTGTTTGACTACTTCCAGGCCGGAATTCCCGTGGTCGCAAGCGACCTCGTGGAGGTAGCCCGCGTGGTCCACGAAACCGGAGCAGGCGTCGTGCTGCGGGAGCTAAATCCCGAAGCGATTGCCAAAGCGGCCCGGGCGCTGGTTCAGCCCGAGGCGTATGCCGCGGCGGCGCGCTCCGCCCGCGCGGCGGCCCACCGATACCATTGGGGACACGAATCCGCCGTGTGGCACCGCCTCATGGACCAACTTGAAGGCCGCGCAACCCACCACATCTGGAGTATGGACCGCCTGGAGCCGCCCCGCTACGGCGGAACCCTCGAGGTGTTGGGCCAGGTTCGTGCGGCCGTCGCCCGTGGTGAGCAGGTGGTGCTGCACGCCTTTACCCGCAATCCCTGGCCGCATTCGGAACCCTTTGCCGAGGTACAGACCAACGTACTCCGCCGCGCAAGCTGGCCCCGCAACCTGGCTCCTTGGATTGTGCAAAGCCGCCAGACTCGAATTGCGCGCCACCAGGCCGCGGTGCAGCGTGGAGCGGTGACCTACCACGGAATCCACTGCAGCGGACTGGGCACGCAGGGAACCCTGCGCCTGCACAACCCCGAATCGGCCTACTACGCGAGTTTGGCTCGAAGCGCCACGGGATTCCGTCGCGCCTACTACCTCGCCGAAGCATGGGCCCTGCGCCGCTGGGAGCGTCGCCTTGCGCGTACCTGGATGGGATCGGTATCGGCCATCACGCCCTTGGATGCGGCAACTTGGAACGCCTTGGCCCCGCGATCCCGGGCCCAATGGGTTCCGCCGCACCATCCGTTCGCAGTCCGAATTCCTCAGGGCCACGCGCCGACCCCGATGGTGCTGGCCGTCGGTAAATTCAGCGTAGAAGAAAACGCCGTAGCCCTGCGCGCGCTGCTGGCGGCGAATCCGCCCCTCGAGCCCCTTTGTTTGGCGGGCCACAATGCGCCCGCCGGAACCCCGCACTACGTCGACCGTCCGAGCGACCCCGAACTCGACGCCCTGTATGCGCAAGCCCAGGTCGTCGTCGTGCACGCCGAGCATCAGTTGGGCATCAAATTCAAGCTGATCCAAGCCCTGCTTCAAGGGCGCCATATTGTAGCCCACCATCACGCGGTGGCCGGTCTGGACCTCGGTAGCAGGGTGCGCACCTACGCCACCTGGAGTGAGGCCTACGAACGCATTCGCGAAGCCCAAAACGAGCCGTGGTCGGCCGAGCACGAAGCCCAAGCCGCCGAGGTGGCCCGTCGGTTTAGCTAAGAACTAGAGCGTGCGCTGAACCGTCGACGCGAGGGTTCCGTTGGCGCACCGGTAGGTGGCGTGCGGAAACTTCAGCAGCAGCGCGTAGTCGTGGGTAGCCATCAGAATGCTGCGTCCGCTGGCGCGAATCTCTTCGAGCAGGTGCATCAATTCCTCGGACATGTGCGGGTCGAGGTTGCCCGTGGGTTCGTCGGCCAAAATCAGGGGTGGGTCATTGAGCAGGGCGCGCGCAATCGAGACGCGTTGCTGCTCGCCGCCCGAAAGCTGGTGCGGCATTTTATGTCCCTTGGTCGGCATGCCCACGCGGCGCAGCACGTTGTCGATGCGGTCGTCGTTCTCGCTGCGGTTCATTTGACCCGTGGCGCGGAGCACGAAATCGAGGTTGTCGCGCACGCTGCGGTCCATGAGCAGCTGAAAGTCCTGGAACACGATGCCCAGCTGGCGGCGCAGGTAGGGAATGTCGCGTTCCGGAAGGTTGCGCAGGTCGTAGCCCACAATGCTGCCCGTTCCGGATTCCAGCGGGAGGTCCGCGTACAGGGTTTTAAGCAGCGAGGATTTTCCCGAGCCCGTGGCACCGATCACGTAGATGAATTCTCCCGCAGCGACTTCGAGGTTCACGTCGCTGAGGACGCGGTGGCTTCCTTGAACAATGCTGGCATTTCGCAGCGATAAAACGGGAGACTTTTCCATGGGCACAGTTTCTGCAAAGTAACGAGAGCCGAACCAAAAGCACGATGTACTTTTGAACAACATGAGGATTCCGTTTTTTGCCGCGCTTTTGTTCAGCGCCAGCTTGTTTGCCCAACAGCCCATTACGGGCCAGCAACCCGAAGCCCTTTTCGCCGAAGCCCGCGCCCGCTTCGATCGCGCCCTCTACAGTTCGGCCTACGAGTACTTTGCTCGGGTGCGGACTTTGGTGCCCGAGGCCAGCGATTGGTCCGAGCAATCCATGTACTACCAGTCCTTGTGTGCCATTCGCTTGCTGCACCGCGATGCCGAAGAGTACGCCGAGGCCTTCCTGCAGACCTATCCCTCGTCGTCGCGCCGCATCGACCTGGTACTGGAGGCGGCCGAACAGGCCTTCAACCGCCGCCGCTACCAAGAGGCCAAGCGCTGGCTGCGCCAGCTCGACGGAGTGGACCTTGCCCGAAACCTCCGCGCGGAGGTCCAATTCAAGCTGGGCTATGCGCACTTCCTGCTGAATGAATTTGACCTCGCCAAGGCCGAGTTGGCCGAAGCCAAAAAATCCAAGTCTTCGGTGGCCAAGTCGGCGCAGTACTACTACGGCCACATTGCCTACCTCGAAAAAGCCGACCAGACGGCCCTGGAAAACCTAGAGCCCCTGCAGCAGCACGAGGAATTTGGTCCCGTGGTGCCCTACTATTTGGCTCAGATTTACGCGCGTCAGGGCAAGGACGATGAGCTGCTCAAGCTCGGCGAAACCCTCATGAAGCAGGCTTCGGCCAAGCGTGCGCCCGAAATTGCCTTGCTGATCGGCCAAAGCATGTTCCGCAAGAAGCGCTACGCCGACGCGAAGTCCTACTTCGAATTCAACCTGGCCAAGGGCGGCAAAATGTCGCCCGAAATCGCCTACCAAATGGGCGTATGTGCCTACCAGACCAAAGACTACGAAGGCGCAATTAAGGCGTTTAACCAGCTTCCCGCCGAGGGCAGTGCCGACTGGGTGCTGCAGTCGCGCTTGATGCTTGGCGACAGCTATGCCCGGCTCGAGCGCTGGGAAGAGGCCCAAACGGCGTTCCGCTCCGTATGGCAGAGCAAGGCCGACGAAGCAACGCGCGAGCAAGCCGCCTACCAGTACGCCAAGCTGACCTACCGCAGCGCCAGCCCCTTTGGCGATGCCATAAACGTGTTTAATCAATTTCTTCGGGAGTTTCCGCGTACCGAGTACCGCCGCGAAGCCAACGAGTACCTCGCGAACCTGTACCTGACCTCGCGCGATTACGGACGGGCCCTCGAGGCCATTGTTCAGACCGGCATGGCGTCGTCGGCGATGCGCGAAGCCTACCAAAAAGTGGCCTACTTCCGCGCCGTGGAGCTCTACCAGGCTTCGCAGTGGGACAAGGCCAACGAGCTGCTCGATCAGTCGCTCAGCTACCCATTGGACCGCGGCTACACCGCCTTGGCGCACTTTTGGAAGGGCGAAATGGCCTACCGTCAGGGTGATTACCGCGAGTCCCTTGACCAAACCGAAAAGTTTCTGAAAACACCGGGAAGCTTTAACCTCTCGGAGCGGCCGGCGGCACAGTACAACAAGGCCTACGCGCTCTATCGCCTCGACCGTTTGGAAGACGCCGCGGCCAGCTTTAGGGTCTTTCTCGAGGACGCTCCCAAGAGCGACCGCCGCCGCGAAGACGCCGAGCTGCGCATTGCCGACCTCTACTTTTTGCTGGGTCGCCACGCCCTCGCTCGGGACTACTACGCGAAAATCGCCAAGGCTACCGGTGCCGACGCGGACTACGCCGCCTTTCAGCAGGCGCTTTGCCGTGGTCTTTTGGGCGACAACGCCGGAAAGATTGAGCAGCTCGCCAAAATCGAGAAAACGGGTTCTCAGCGTGCGGACGATGCCCTGTACGAGCGCGCGCAAACCCTGCTTCGCGTAGGCCGAAATGCCGAGGCCGAAGAAGCTTTTGCGAGCTACATTCGGCGCAAGCCCAATACCGAAAAAGCCCGCCGAGCCGCGCTCAACATCGCTTTGGCGCGCCGCAACGACAGCAAGCTCAGCGAGGCCATCACCGCCTTTCAAGCCGTGGTGCGCGACCACCCCGGAACGGCGGAGGCGCGTGAAGCCGTTGCCGTGGCCCGTTCGGTGTACGACGACGCCAACCGCATCGACGACTACCTCGAGTGGGTGCAGGGCATGCCCTCATCGGGAATTCGCGCCAGCGAACTCGACTCGGTGGCCTACATATCGGCCTACGACAAGTTTGCGCAGTCCCAGTATGCCCCCGCTTTGGAGGCGTTCCGATCCTACCTCAAGCGGTTCCCCGACGGCTACTTCGCCCCGGTTGCCCAGTACCAAGCAGCGGAATCCGCTCGACTTACCGGCCAAATGGCCCAGGCGCTGCCCTACTACCGCAGTGTGGTTCGCGGCCCGGTCGGTGCCAACACGGTTCCTGCCTACAAGTGGTTGCTGCGCGACGCGGAGCTCCGCAAGGATTGGCGCGAAACCAAAAGCTACGCCGAACGCGTTTTGGCCCTTGCCGAAGACGCCAGCCTACGCAGCGAGGCCAACCGAAGCATGATGCGCGCGCACTTCGCCGAAGGAGCGCTGGACGTTGCGCTGACCTATGCCGAGGGCATGGTTGCCGACCAGCGGCAGACTCCGGAAGACCGCAGCGAAGCCCTGGCTACCCGACTTCGCGTGCTGGAATCCCAGTACCGCGCCAACGCCGGAGACAGCAACCGCTTGGGCCTATGGCAGTCCGCGGCGGAACAGGCCATTGCCGACGGGACCGCCTCGGTATCGGCGGAAGCAACCTACGCCAAGGCCCAGATTTTGCGCCTGCGCGGCCAGTTTTCGGCTTCCAACGAAGTCGTGTTTGGCTTGCTCGACAGCTACCCGGCCCAAACGGAGTGGCGCTACAAGGCCCTGCTGGTGCTTGCCCGCAACTACGCCAGCTTGAACGACGGCTTCCAAGCCCGGTACACGCTCGATTTCGTCATATCGGAGCATCCGTCCGACGAACTGGTTCAGCAGGCCCAAGCCCTGCTCGCGGAATTCAACGCCGCGCAGCTCCCGTCCAACGCTCCCCAAACTCAAGACGCGCAGTAAGATGAAGTACGGTTTAGCAACAGCAGCCCTTGCGGCATTTTTCAGCGCCGCCGCCCAGGTTGGGCAGGTCGAAGTTTCGGTTACCGACAAGTACCGAGCGCGGGTGGCCGAAGCCGTAAAAATTTCGGGCCAGCCCAGTTTGAGCGACACCAGCATCCAAAAACTGCCGGTGAGTATTTTGGTTCGTCCCCAAGTTATTGGTGTAGACCCGGTGATGGAGCTCATTCCCCCGGTCAAGATCACCAAAACCAAGCTCGATCGCCTGCCCTCGCGCTACGTTTCGCTGACCGCGGGCAACTACGGTTCGATTGAGGCCGAGGCGGCCCTTGGCAGCGTGCGCAGCGTCGACCATCTGTGGTCGGTCCGCGGAACGCACCGGTCCACGCGCGGCGGCTTCGACAAGGATTATATGGTTTTTGATCGGGCCATGTGGGCGGAGTCCAACCTGGACGCCAACTACGAGCGCATTTTTAACCGCGGACGCCTCCGGTTTGAAGCCGGCGGTGCCTGGGATCGGATTCCGTTTTACGGCCAGCGCTACGCCCCGGGCTTCAACGACGCCGATACCGCCAACGCGGCTCCCGGGCGAAATCTTCAGAACTACAGCTTTGGGGCGCGCTACCAGGCCACCCGCTACCGAAAAACCCAAGTTTTTCGAAGCGCTTCGGTCTCGGGACACCATTGGATTGATCAGGGTGGACGCCAGGTAGAGTCCGGTGCTCGGGCCCAGATAGAATCGGCCCTGCCCGTTCAAAACTTGGTTCTCAACCTTCCGCTCAACTTTTCCATCAACCAACTCACGGGCTCGGCGCGTCCAGACAGTTCCCAGGTAGCCTGGGCCGGTCAGTTTAGTCCGTCTTTGGCCGACAGCATCAAGGGGGTGCGCTTCCGGTTTGGCCTGAACTTGATTTTTACGGGCGGACCCAACCAAAAGACGTTGCCCTACTTCCCGCCGGTGATTCACGTGGAAGTGCCCTTGGTGCGCAACGTACTGTACCTCTACGGCGGAATGGACGGACAGGTCGACAACCAGGGCATGCGGGCACGCGTGGAGTCGGTGCCCTTTTTGTCGGAACGAGCAGGCTACGAGGCCATTCGAAGCAGCAGCATCTACGGCGGGGCTACGGGGCGTTGGTCCCGAATCATTGGCTACCGTTTTGGCGGACGCTTCGCCACCTGGGACAACTACCCCATGGTGGTCCGTCCTGAGGTCGATTTCGGCATCCTCGACGACAGCGGACGGGTAGGAATGAACTACGTCAAGGTCACCTCGCTTGAGCCAACCGGTGAGCTTACGTTCCAGTTTAAGCAAGTTTGGGACCTTCGACTGCACGGCGTGATTCGCTATGCGATTCAAGACTCCACCGGAAAGCCCGTGTACCACCTGCCCAAGTACGAGTTGGGGGCGCAGGCCCGCGCCAACTTCGGCGAGAAAATCCGCCTCGACGGCGCCGTGGTGCTCCGCGGACCCCGAACGACGCTGAGTGGCATGCTGCAGGAATACGATTTGCCGGCCTTTATGGACGTGCGCCTTGGGGCGCAGTACCGCTACAACAGCCAGCTCGATGCGGTGATCCGCATCGACAACCTGCTCAACCAGCGCGCGGAATGGTGGATGGGGTACCCCGTTCAGGGAATTCGCGCAAATTTGGGCTTGGTTTACAAGTTTTAAGCGTTTAGGACTCCGGATACCAACAGGTTGCCGTTCGTGCGGCTTGTTGAAAAAAATGTTGATAAACGGGGGTATTTTTCCGAGTTCCGGACTCCCCAGCTCAAGGAGGGGACTATCTTTGTAGGTAGTCCTTTTTTATTGGAAATATGAGCGAAAACAAGCAGTACGGCGCGGACAGCATCCAGGTCCTCGAAGGTTTAGAGGCGGTGCGCAAGCGCCCCGCGATGTACATCGGGGACGTCGGGCAAAAAGGCCTTCACCACCTGGTTTACGAGGTAGTTGATAACTCCATTGACGAGGCCTTGGCCGGTCACGCCACCAAGGTGGACGTAACCATCCACGAGGGAAACAGCATTACCGTAAAGGACGACGGCCGCGGCATTCCCGTAGCCATGCACGCCAAAGAAGGCAAGTCGGCCCTTGAGGTGGTTATGACGGTCCTTCACGCGGGGGGTAAGTTCGACAAAGACTCCTACAAGGTCTCGGGCGGCCTTCACGGCGTAGGCGTGAGCTGTGTGAACGCACTGTCCACGCTGCTCCGCGTCAACGTCCACCGCGACGGCAAGGAGTACCAGCAGGAGTACCACATCGGCAAGCCGATGTACGACGTCAAAGAAGTAGGTGCCTCGAGCTACCGCGGCACGATTGTGCACTTTCAGCCCGATACGAGCATTTTTTACGAGAGTGTTTACCAGTACGATATTTTGGCGGCCCGCCTTCGCGAGCTGGCCTACTTGAACCGCGGAATCCGCATCCAGTTAACCGACGAGCGCGACATTCAGGACGACGGTTCGTTCCGCACCGAGGAGTTCTACAGCCAGGGCGGACTCAAGGAATTCACGGAGTTCATCGACCAAAACCGCGAAAAGCTCATTCCCGAGCCCATGTACATGGAGGGCGAAATTGAGGGCATTCCGGTTGAGGTTTCGATGACCTACAACACGTCCTACGCCGAGAATATTCATTCCTACGTCAACAACATCAACACCCACGAGGGCGGTACGCACCTCGCCGGCTTCCGTCGCGCACTCACGCGTACGCTGAAGAAGTACGCCGACGAGTCCGGAATCCTCACGAAGGAAAAGGTTGAGGTTGCCGGTGACGACTTCCGCGAAGGCCTGACTGCCGTAATCAGCGTCAAAGTGATGGAGCCCCAGTTTGAAGGCCAAACGAAGACGAAGCTGGGCAACAGCGAGGTATCGGGTGCGGTAGACCGCATTGTGGGTGAAATGCTCACGAACTACCTCGAGGAGCATCCCAACGAAGCGCGCATCATCGTGTCCAAGGTGGTGCTCGCGGCCAAAGCGCGCATCGCCGCCCGCAAGGCGCGCGAAATGGTGCAGCGCAAGACCGTGCTCGGGTCCAATTCACTTCCCGGCAAGCTGGCCGACTGTTCCGAGACCGATCCCGCGCAGTGCGAAATTTTCTTGGTTGAGGGTGACTCGGCTGGCGGTACCGCCAAGCAGGGTCGCGATCGCCGCTTCCAGGCCATTTTGCCGCTGCGCGGTAAGATTCTGAACGTGGAAAAAGCGATGCAGCACCGCATCTTCGAGAACGAAGAAATTCGCAATATTTTCACCGCACTCGGCGTAAGCCTGGGTACCGAAGAGGACAGCAAGGCCCTGAATACGGCCAAACTCCGCTACCACAAAATCATCATCATGGCCGACGCCGACGTCGACGGCTCGCACATCGCGACGCTCGTCTTGACGTTCCTATTTCGCTACATGAAGGACCTCGTGGAACGCGGCTACGTGTACATCGCTTCGCCGCCCCTCTACTTGGTGAAGAAGGGCCAAAAGTCGCAGTACGCATGGAACGAAACCATGCGCGACCAAGTGGCTCGCGAACTCGGTGGCGAAGAACAGACCGGGGTCACGGTTCAGCGCTACAAGGGTCTTGGTGAAATGAATTCGGAGCAGCTCTGGGAAACCACGCTGAATCCCGAAGCGCGCACGCTCAAGCAGGTGACCATCGACAATGCGACCGAAGCCGACCGCATCTTCTCGATGCTTATGGGAGACGACGTGCCGCCGCGCCGTGAATTCATCGAGAAAAACGCACGCTACGCCCGCATCGACGCTTAGGTCAATGCGGTTTGCGTACTACCTTTGAAGGGTCGCTTCGGCGGCCCTTTTTTAATACCCCAACAAGATGAAAATTACCGTTGTAGGCGCCGGAAACGTAGGCGCAACCTGCGCCGAGGCGATGGTTCGCATGGAACTCGCCGAAGAAATTGTACTCCTCGACATCAAAGAGGGCTTTGCGGAAGGCAAGGCCATGGACATGAACCAAACGGCGAACCTCCACGGATTCAAAAGCAAGGTTCACGGGGTGACCAACAACTACGCGGCTACGGCCGGTTCCAAGGTGGTAGTGATCACCAGCGGAATTCCGCGCAAGCCGGGCATGACCCGCGAAGAGCTGATCGGCACCAACGCCGGGATCGTGAAGTCGGTGGTCGACAACGCCCTCAAGCATTCGCCCGAGGCCGTGATCGTGGTGATTTCGAATCCGATGGACACGATGACATACTTGGCTGCCAAGCAGAGCGGACTCCCCAAAAACCGCGTGATCGGCATGGGCGGAATCCTGGACTCCGCGCGCTTTACCTACTACCTGTCGGAGGCCATGGGCGTTCCGGCCAGCGACCTTCAGGGCGTGGTTGTGGGTGGACACGGTGACACGACGATGATTCCGCTGACCCGCCTGGCGACCTACCAAAGCACGCCGGTGAGCAACCACCTCAGCGCCGAGAAGCTGGCCGAGGTCAAGGCGGCGACCATGGTTGGCGGCGCCACGCTGACCGGCCTGATTGGTACGTCGGCCTGGTACGCTCCGGGCGCTGCCGGTGCCGTTCTTACGGCGAGCATTGTGCGCAACCAGAAGAAGATTTTCCCGTGTTCGGTCTACCTCGAGGGCGAGTACGGCGAGTCGGACATTTGCATGGGCGTTCCCGTAGTCGTTGGGGAAAACGGTTGGGAGTCCATCGTGGACTATCGCCTCAATGCCGAGGAAGCGGCGGAGTTTGCGAAAAGCGCAGCGGCCGTCCGTGCCATGAATACGGTGCTGGACACGCTGTAAGGTCTCGGTCTTTTTGACCAAAAATTCGGTACCGGTGGGTTGCGATCCACCGGTACATTTTTTTGCTGCCTGGCGCAGCACGCACCACACCCGCAAGCGCGCGTCCGAGGCGACCGGTTGCCTGCAGCGCGGCGGCGACGGCCTCGGTTCCCTGAACCGCTCCCGCAGGTCCGAGGACCACCACGCCGTCGGGGTAGGCTTCGGACCATTCCGCCGTCAACGGGGCGTAGCTCAGGGCACCCTTGCGGTCCAAAAAATGGAGAAGCTTCACGGATCGGTGGCAGAGTGCACAGCCCCCGTCGTACAGGACCAGCGTTGGCGTTACGGCAACTTGATCCACCGGGTACGGCCTAAGGGGCTGGTGAGCACGTAAACCCCCGAAGGCCAGTCCTGGGTATACACCGGTCGGTCGGGTCCAACGTCAAATCGCCCAAAGGTTCGTCCGTCCAGGGCGTGTACCGTGACCTGCGTGGCTCGGGCGCTGCGAAACTGCTCGGTTCCGGGGGTGGGGTAGACGCTCCAAGCGTTAAGCGAGGGCTCCTCAGCATCAACGCCTACCGCTAGGGTATCCGCGGTCATGTAGCGAATTCCGCCCGTACTCACGCCCAAAACCAGTTCGGGCCGGCCGTCGGCATTCAGGTCATTAAACCAGGGCGCATTACTGAACCCGTCGCGAACCAGCACCGCAGATCGCTCCAGCCGCGGCGTCATGACCAACTGCAGGTCGATGCGCAGGCTGTCTACGCCGAGTCCGGGCATGGCGCAGCCGTCGCTTGTAATGCTGTTGTGGTTGGCCACGTCCCCGAAGGCATGGCTCGCAAACGGCGTCTTGTGGGCGGCAAGGTGTACGTCCGAACTCGGCAGATTTCGGCTGAAGCAAAACTCAACGACCAGGTTGGATTGCCCGTCGTAGTCAATCGGATTTTGAAACGAAATCAGGTTCCATCCTTGGCTGAGCACGGCGAGGTACGAAAAACCAACCGCTCCGCCGGGTCCCATGCTGCTTAAGCTGCTGTCGCTGGTCGCGCGCACCCGTACCGTAAACCCCTGACTTAGGTAGGGAGCGCTCGCGGCAAGGCAATTCACCTTGATGCCCTGAATTCGTGTAGGACCCGAGATTCCGGCCGCGGCGAGCTCGGAGGCGCGAATCAGGTACTGGTGGCGGCCGGTGCGCTTGCTGCTTCCAAAAGGCGTTTGGAGCGTGGTCGCGGTAGGCTGCGCCTGGGCCGTTTGAATGAGCGGACTTTGAATTGGCGGGAGCGTGAGCATGCTGCCCGCGTTGGGGTAGGCGTGTACCCCGGAATACCGACTGCCTACCCACAGTTCCATCGAACCGCCGTTGGTGTAGGCCCGCGGTACCGATCGGCCGTTGTACGTGCCGGCTGTGTCGACATCAATCGATCCAAAAGTCTCGGTAATCAGGTTCCAAGCACCGCCGTCGTTGCGCAGGTAGGCCACTTCGCCCCGTTCGTTCCCGACGAGAAGGTCCAGGTCGCCGTCTGCGTCCAGGTCGGCGAGTTCCGGACTCGCATTCTGCCCGACGTCGTGGGAGGTAAGTAGGGGGGCCGTGCCGCTAAAACTTGGCGCAATCAAGCTGCCGTAATTGTAGCCAACATAAACCTGTCCGTTGGCGCGGCCCACGACCAGGTCCAAGAGTCCGTCGTTGTTCAGGTCGCCGAGTGCTGGCGCAGTCCAGGTCGGGTCGGGCCCCAAATTGGCGGGTACCGTTAGGGGCGTTTCACGCCAAATGGGTTGATTTAGGCTCCCGTAATTCACATAAAACGACAGGCCACGCCGGCTGCCAAGCACCAAGTCCGGCAGGCCGTCGGTCGTTAAATCGCCGCCGTACGGAACCACGTAGGTTCCGAGTTCCAGCATTTCGCCCTGCAGAAAGCGGTCCTGAATGCGTTGCCAGTTTGGGGTGCCTGTTCCGATATTCTGGTACAGCCAAACGCAGGAATCGCCCAAGCCGCTGTATTCGTTGGGGCTTGCCACCAGCTCGCGAACGCCGTCCAGGTTGGCGTCGATGGCCGAAAATCCGGGGAAAAGCAGGTTGACGGGCGTTCCGGATGCCGGCCAGGTGCTGTCTTGGCTTTCGATGTTGGCTAGGGAGAGGCTTCCGACATTAAAGCCCGCGACGCCCGTGGGGTAGGACACGTCGCCGATCAGGGCGTCCGGCAAGCCGTTTCCGTCTACGTCGTGCAGCAGCAGCGTGGATCCCGCATGCTTGAGGTCCTCGCGACCTGCCGCCGGGGACGCGACGCGCGAACCCGTGCAGGCATCAATGACGAGGGCATTGCGAACCCCCGACTCCTCCACGTCGGCCCAGCACCCGTCTGCGCGCGCAAAACTCAGTCCGCAACTTTGCTGGTTTTGGTGCCATTCGATGCGGGAACCGCCTTGGTCAAAGCAAAGCACATCCAAATCGCCGTCTTGATCTACGTCGCCAATAAACGGTCGGTCGACGCTGAGCACCTGAAGGTTGTAGGCCGGATTCCCCGCAACGTAGACGCTGCGAAGCTCGGTTTGGGTGCCAAGGGCCCAACCGAACGAAAGGATGCCGTTGCTTCGCTGACCCTGCCAGACTCCGATGCCGTGGGTGACCCAGCCAAAAACGTCGACTACGCCGTCGCAGTTGTAGTCCGCCAAGTGAACCCACTGCTGATTTTGGGGAAAACCTGCCGCCCATTCCGGACGCTCGATCCACTGACCGTTGACGCGTTCCATGGTGAGCCAGCGGCCTCCGTCGCGGTCAAAAACCACCAAATCGAGTACGCCGTCTCCATTGAGGTCCGGACTGTACAGCTGGGGATTGGTGAGTCCGCCCGCGGTCCCGAGGCTGAGGCTTTGCCCGTTGCTTCGCTGGATCACCGCTTGGGTGCTGGGGTCAAAGGTCCAAGTTACCTGTGCCTGAACGGAACCTGCGGCAACTGCGGCCGCGAGGGCGAGGGTAAATTGCTGAATCTTGGACATAATCCCAAAGGTAATTCGCCTATATTTGCCGCCTCGTACTAATTTGAACTCGAGCATGCAAAATAAAGTGGTTATCCGCCTGTTTGCCGTGGCATTTGCCCTGGCAGCACTGTACGAATTGTCGTTCTCCTTTGTGGCTCAGCAGGTTGAGCAAAAGGCTCTTGAGTCCGTGGGCGGAGACGCCACGCGGCTGAACGCGGCCTTGGATTCCCTGGCCAACCAAGAAGTCTACAACTTGGGCATCACCTCGTTTACCTACAAAGAGGTGAAAGAGAAGGAGATGAACCTCGGTCTGGACCTTCGCGGAGGCATGAACGTCATTCTGGAGGTGTCGGTTCGCGACGTCCTCATCGGACTTTCGGCCAATCCCAACGATCCACTTTTTGTTGACGCCCTAGCGACGGCGGATGCCGAGCAAGCCACGTCGGGAGCATCCTACGTGGACCTCTTCATCAAGGCCTTGGATTCCAAGCGCGGTGCGCGCGGATGGGGAGACCCCGCCCTTTTTGGCACCAAGGACATGTCGGATCGCCTCGGGTTCAATGCGACCGACGACGACATCAAGGCGGCCATTCGTTCGGACGTTGAAGCCTCCGTTCAAAACGTATACACGGTCCTCAAGGCCCGTATTGACCAGTTTGGCGTTGTTCAGCCCAACCTTCAGCGCTTGGGCAACACGGGACGAATCTTGGTTGAATTGCCCGGCGTAAAAGATCCCGCCCGCGTGCAGCGACTGCTCCAGTCCACGGCTCGTCTTGAGTTTTGGCGCGCAGACTACGGGGCGGCTTGGATGCAGTTCATGGTGGACGCCAACGAGCGCTTGCGCGCGGTGGTGCCCGATCCCGCGGCGACCAAGGCGGCTTCTGCCACCAAGGCCAACCCTAAGGCCATTGACCTTCCCAGCGCGGTAGATGCCAACGAAGTCAGCAAGCCGGAGTCTACGGACGTGGCAGCCACCGATTCGTCGGCCTTAAAGCACAATCCGCTGCTGAACATCTTCCAACTCAACGTGGATCCCCAAACCTTTACCCCGCTTGAGGGACCCATTATCGGTTTTGCGCTGCCCAAGGATACGGCCACGATCAACGGCTACTTGAATAGCGACGTGGTGAAGTCCCTAATTCCCGGCGACAAGCGCTACGTGCGCTTTGCTTGGACACGCCCCGATGCCAAGGCCGGAATCACCTTCTTGATCGCCCTTCAGGGCAACCGCACCATGGAGCCCGAGCTCGACGGCGGGGTCATTGTGGACGCGCGCCGCGAATTCGACCAGGGTAACAACCCCATCGTGACCATGTCCATGAACGGCTACGGCGCCCAGATTTGGCAGCGCATCACGGCCGAAGAAAGCGCCAAAAATCCCAAGGGCCACGTTGCGGTAGTCTTGGATAACCTGGTGTACAGCTACCCCCGCGTCATCAACGAGATTTCGGGCGGCCGCACGCAGATTGAGGGCGGATTTTCGCTCGACGAAGCGACCGACTTGGCCAACGTCCTCAAGGCGGGTAAGCTTCCCGTACCGGCCCGGGTCATTCAGGCCGACGTGGTTGGCCCGAGCTTGGGTAAGGAGGCAATCTCTTCGAGCATCAACTCCTTCATCTTCGCCTTCTTGGTGGTTTTTGCCTACATGATTTTCTACTACGCCGGTGCGGGAGTTGCCGCCAACATCGCGCTGTTGGTGAACATGTTCTTCATCTTTGGCATCTTGGATGCCATATCGGCGGTGCTCACCCTGCCGGGTATGGCGGGTATCGTACTGACCATCGGTATGGCCGTGGACGCCAACGTACTCATTTTCGACCGCATTCGCGAAGAGCTGGATTCGGGCAAGGATGTTCGTACCGCCATTGCCGACGGCTTTTCGGCCTCGCGCGGAGCCATCCTCGACGCCAACGCGACTACGCTGCTTACGGCCATTATCCTGTTCATGGTCGGTACCGGCCCAATCAAGGGTTTTGCCACGACGCTCATTATTGGTATTCTTTCGTCGCTCTTCACGGCCATCTTCGTAACCCGCTTGTACATTGAGTGGCGCTTGAAGGTGAAGGGTACCATGTCGTTCGCCACCAAGACAACCAAAGATTGGTTCAACAACACCAAGTTTGACTTCCTGAAGACCCGCACCCTGGCGTACATCGTGTCGGGATCGTTCATCGCCGTGAGCATTGTGGCGCTGTTTACCAAGGGGCTGAGCTACGGTGTGGATTTCGAAGGCGGACGCACCTATCAGGTTCGATTCGACCAACCGGTGGAAGTTTCTCAGGTCAGCTCAGCTCTGGCCAAGGAATTCGTGGACGAAGACGGAAAGTCCTACGCGCCCATTGTTAAAACTTTGGGTACGGCCGATCAGGTTACGATTACCACGAACTACCTCGTTTCCGAAACGGGCCCTGCCGTAGAGGAAGCGCTTCGTGCCGAGCTGTACCGCGGCGTTAAAGGCTTCTACGTGAATCCGCCCGCGGAGGACGTGTTCAACGAGCCGGGAGCCAAAGGCCTCGGCGTGGTGGCCTTCCGTCAAGTGGGGCCAACCGTTGCCGACGACATTGCCAATTCCGCTATTTGGGCGATTTTGTTCTCGCTGCTCGGAATCTTCATGTACCTCTTGGTTCGATTTAACCGCTGGCAGTACTCCTTGGGTGCGGTGGTGGCCTTGATGCACGACGTGGTCGTCGTACTCGGTGCTTTTGCGCTGTTCGATGGAATTCTGCCCTTCTCCATGGAAGTGGACCAGGCCTTCATTGCCGCCATCTTGACCGTTATCGGTTACTCCATTAACGATACCGTGGTGGTGTTTGACCGAATTCGCGAGTACCTAGCCGACCACAAGGGCGCCCGTGCCGACAAGGGGGTAATTAACTACGCCCTGAACTCGACCCTTAGCCGCACGTTCAATACGTCCTGGACGACCATCATCGTTCTCTTGGTCATCTTCATCTTTGGTGGCGAGGTGCTGCGCGGATTCATTTTCGCCATCCTGCTGGGTATTGTTGTGGGTACCTACTCTTCGCTCTTCATTGCGTCGCCGATTTTGTACGACGCCACGCCCAAAGACGACAAGACCAAGTAAGAAATGCCGTTCTTATTCATCAGCGCCGGAGAAGTAGTTGTTCTGCTTTTTGCGGCGCTGATGCTTTTTGGTCCCGACCGGTTGCCCGGTTTGGTGCGCACCCTCGCAAAAGGAATCCGCACGGTTAAAAACGCGCAAGCAGACCTTACCCAAGAGCTTATGTCCGAGGATAAGACCGGCGTGAAGGACATTAAAGATGCCGTGGAGGACGTTAAGTCCGAAATCGAGGGGGTGGTTAAGCGGAAAAAGTAGTTTTTTCGGAAACCTTACCTTGAAAATAGGGGGGGTGTTGATAAAAAACGGGTTTTATTTAGTGGAATGTTGATTTTCTCGGTATTTTTGTCGAGCAAATCAAACGTCCCATGCCCACCACCCGCTACCTCGGCCTTGAAGCGGCCCTGTCCCACAAGCCGGCCTCCTTTACGAAGCCAGCCGGCAAAGCTTCTGAATACTTCGGTTCCAACGTCTTTAATAAGAAGGCGATGCGCGAGTACATGCCCAAAGAGGCTTTTGAGTCCGTCATGAAGGCCATTGACCGCGGCGATAAAATTGACCGCGCCATTGCGGATCAGGTGGCCACGGCGATGAAAGCCTGGGCGATGGCTAAAGGTGCCTCGCACTACACGCACTGGTTTCAGCCCCTGACCGGAGCCACGGCGGAGAAGCACGATGCGTTTTTTGAGCCGACGGCCGACGGCTACGCCATTGAAAAATTCAACGGCGGCATGCTTGTTCAGGCCGAGCCCGATGCGTCGAGTTTCCCCAACGGCGGCATTCGAAACACCTTTGAGGCCCGGGGATACACCGCATGGGACCCCACTTCGCCCGCCTTTGTGCTCGCCGATACCCTCTGCATCCCGTCGGTGTTTGTGGCATATACCGGCGAAGCGCTGGATAACAAAACGCCGCTGCTGCGCTCCCTTCAGGCCATCGATCACGCCGCTACGGCCGTATGCCAGTACTTCGATAAAAACGTGACCAAAGTCCACGCAACCCTGGGTTGGGAGCAAGAGTACTTCTTGATCGACTCCGCACTTTTTCATGCGCGCCCGGATTTGGTCATGACCGGCCGCACGCTGGTGGGCCATTCGCCGGCCAAGGGACAGCAAATGGAGGACCACTACTTCGGTAGCATTCCCGAGCGCGTTATTCAATTCATGCGCGAAATCGAGTTCGAAAGCCACCTGCTTGGTATTCCGGTCAAGACCCGCCACAACGAAGTGGCTCCGGGGCAGTTTGAGTTTGCGCCCATCTTTGAGGAGGCGAACGTGGCCGTAGACCACAACTCGCTGTTCATGGACCTGCTCGAAAAGGTGGCGGACCGCCATCACTTTCGCGTGCTGCTTCACGAAAAGCCCTTTGCGGGCGTAAACGGATCGGGCAAGCACAACAACTGGTCTTTGGCTACCGATACGGGAATTAACCTGCTTGCGCCGGGTTCAACCCCGAAGCGCAACCTGCTCTTCCTTTCCTTTTTCGTCAACACGATTAAGGCCATGCACGACCGCGCAGACCTCATTCGCGCGGCCATTGCGTCGGCGAGCAACGACCACCGTTTGGGTGCGAACGAGGCGCCACCGGCCATTATTTCGGTGTTTATCGGCAGCCAGCTGACCGAAGTCCTCGACGAGCTGGAGAAGCTCGAGGGCGGAAAGATGTCGCCCGAAAAGAAAACGGAGCTTAAGCTCAACGTGGTGGGCAAGATTCCCGAAATCCTATTGGACAACACGGACCGCAACCGCACGTCGCCTTTTGCTTTTACCGGCAACAAGTTTGAGCTTCGCGCGGTGGGATCCCTAGCGAACTGTTCGCATGCGATGACGACCCTGAACCTCATGGTTTCGGATCAGTTGATTCAGTTTAAAAAGGACGTTGACGCACAGATTGCCCAGGGGCTCAAAAAAGATGACGCCATTTTTAATGTGCTCAAGGACTACATCAAGGCCTCGAAAAAGATCCGCTTTGAAGGCGACGGATACAGCGATTCCTGGAAGGAAGAGGCCGCGAAACGCGGTCTTAAAAACACGCCAGATACGCCGCGCGCACTGGACTTTTTGGTAACAAAGGACGCCGAAGAACTGTTTGCGAACCACGGGGTGTTGAGCAAAGTTGAGCTTCACGCCCGCTACGAAATTCTGCAGGAGGAATACTTCAAGCACCTGCAGATCGAGAGCCGCACGTTGGGCGACTTGGTGACCAACCACATCATTCCCGCGGCGATTAAGTACCAAAGCGTGCTTAGCGAGAACCTGCTTCGCTTGAAGTCCCTGCTGCCCGAGGCGACCTTTAAAAAGTCCTGTAAGGAGCAACTCGCCTTGGTCGAGGAGCTGAGCGAGCGCATTTCGACGGCACTTTGCCACGTCGAGGAGATGACCGAAGCGCGCAAGAAGGCCAACAAAATCGAGTCGGCGCGCGAACGCGCTTTAGCCTACTGCGATTCGGTGAAGCCCTACTTGAGTTCGATTCGATACGAGGTCGACAAAATGGAGCTTATTGTAGACAACGACACCTGGCCCCTGCCGAAGTACCGCGAGCTGCTCTACATTCGCTAGATTGCCTAAGCGAGAAAATTAGCCCTTTGCGCTGCGGTGCGAGGGGCTTTTCTCGTTTTATCCGGCTGCATTTGCTATTTTCGTGTCTTCAGCGCCCGAAACGCCCATACTACATGAACACACGATCTACGATTGCCTTCGCTGCTGCCCTGGTTTTGGGGCTATCTGCCACCCCTTCTTGGGGGCAAAAGGCAAAAGATGACGAGGCGCCGAAGCGTCCCAAAATCGCTCGCCAAGGCGACGATTACTACCAAGGCAAGGAGTACACGAAGGCCATTGACTTGTACCGCAAGGCCTACAGCAAAGTCAAATCGCGCCCCGAAAAGGCCGAAATCAGCTACCGGTTGGGCGAATGCTACCGCTACACAACCCAATACAAAGCCGCCGAGGCCCAGTACCGCCGCGCCATCAAGGCAGGCTTTAACCAGCCCGAGGCCTACTTGGGTGTGGCGGAAATGCTTAAGTACCAAGAGAAGTACGAGGATGCGTTGGTGGCCTATGAGGACATGGCCAAGGCCTTTCCCTCAGACCCTCGTGCGGCCCAAGGCATAGCGAGTTCCAAGGCTGCGGTGGCCTGGAGAAGTACCGTGACCCGCTACCAAGTAGGCGCCGTCACGGACCTCAATACCAAAGCCCACGAGTACGGACTCGCCTTCGACGGCCGTCAAGGTTCCCACGAGGAATTGCTGTTTACCTCTACCCGCGAAGGCGGAATTGGAAAGAAAAAGGACGGGTGGACCGGCCAGCAGTTCTCGGATATTTACAGCACCAAGCGCCTGAATGCCGACGGTACGGCACGCGGAGGCAAAAAGACGACCAAGGGCGGCTCAGGCAAGCCCGATCCCACCGCCGCCCGCGCTCAAAAATTCTCGGCACCCGAATTGCTGCCCGAAATCATCAACACCTTGGACCACGAGGGTTCGCCCTCGTTTGATGGAAAGCGCCGCAACCTGTACTTCACGCGCTGCATGGACGTCAAGCGCGCCCAATTGGGTTGCGCCATTTACGTTACGCGCCGCGCAGGCCAGACCTGGCAGGAGGCCACGCCGGTCGTGCTGACTACCGACTCGTCGCGTTCGGTGGGTCATCCTTCGGTGAACGAGGACGAAACCCTGCTTTACTTCGCGGGCGACCTCAACGGCAGCGTAGGTGGAAAAGACATCTGGGTTGCCAGCTACGACAAGCGCAAGCGCACCTGGGCCAACCCCGTCAACCTCGGCGCCATGGTTAATTCCAAGGGCGACGAGCTGTTCCCCTTCATCCACGACGACGGCTTTTTGTACTACGCGTCCGACGGCCTTCCGGGAATGGGCGGTTTTGACCTATTCCGCGTAGCCGTGGGCTCAGACGGCCTGCCCACGGGCGAGCCCGAGAACCTCAAGGCGCCGATCAACAGCTCGGGCGATGACTTCAACCTCATTTTGCGTCCGGGCGGACTCCGCGACGGCTACTTCGTGTCCAACCGCGCCGGCGGTACCGGCGGCGACGACATCTGGACCCTTTACGAGGTGCCGCTTAAGTATGCGCTGCGCGGAACCCTGAAGAGCGAAAAAGACCAGACTCCGCTCGCGAACGCTACGGTAAAGATTTCGGGAAGCGACGGCTTTGCGGCCACCGTAATGACCGACAAGCTGGGTAAGTTTGAGTTGGTCGACGACAAGCTAAATGCCGAAGTCACCTACGATTTCGCGTTTGAGAAGAAGAAATTCCTCAACGGCGGGGCCAAGTCCAACACGGTCGGCCTCAACCTCGACAAGTTTGTATTCGTGGAGAACGAAAACGTGTTCCGCCACACCATGGACGTCGCGGCCACCATGGCGCCGATTGAGTACCCGGTGGTGCTTCCGGAGCTCTACTTTGCCTTGGCCAAGTGGGACCTCAACGACCAAGCCCGCGCTTCGTTGGATACGGTCTACCGCACGCTGGTGCTTAATCCGACCATCGTGATTGAGCTCCGTTCGCATACGGACTACCGCGACGCCGACGACAAGAACCAAATCCTTTCGCAAAAGCGCGCCGACACCTGCGTTAAGTACTTGATCAGTAAGGGAATTGACCCGGGTCGTTTGACGTCCGTGGGCATGGGGGAGACCCAACCCTTTGAAGTTCCCGCGGGCTACAAAGGCAAGGGCAGCGACGTGTTCCCCGTGGGCACGAAGCTCACCGAGCCGGCCATCAAGAAAATGCCGGCGGCCCAGCAGGAGCTGGCCCACAGCCTGAACCGCCGCACGGACTTCCGCGTGATTCGCGACGACTTTACGCCGCCGGTGGACACCGCCGAGCTCGCGGAACAAAAGGCCCTTGAGGCCAAGGAGGCTCCGAAGCCCGTCAAAGGTGAGGTTTACACGGTAGGCGACAAGGAAACATTTGCCACGGTTTGCCGCAACGCCAACATCAACATCACCGACCTGCGCCGCATCAACGGCGGCCTCCGTGGCGTGAAGCTCGAGCCCGGAATGGTGCTGAAGGTTACGGCCAACGGCGACTACGCGGACTTTGACTCCAAGCACCGTCAGGTAGCCCTCGGCGAAACCTGGAAGTCCATCGCGTCGGACCTCAAGATGAAGGAAAAGGAGCTGAAGGAACTCAACCCCGAGTGGGCCAAAGTAGAGCCGCCCGTCGGAACCTTTATTCGCGTAAAATAGGTTGATAACCTTTGAACTTCCCTTCGGCGCAGGCCGGGGGGAAGTTTTATTTTTGTACCCATGAGTTCGAGCAACCGCTACGCCGGCCGAGGCGTTTCCTCTGGCAAAGAAGAAGTCCATCAGGCGATTGCCTCGCTCGATAAGGGATTGTACCCGCATGCCTTCTGCAAAATCGTGCCCGATGCGCTCAGCGGTTCCGACGACCACTGCCTGGTGATGCACGCCGACGGAGCGGGAACTAAGTCCTCGCTGGCCTACCTGTACTGGAAGGAAACGGGCGACCTCAGTGTCTGGCGCGGCATTGCCCAAGACGCCGTGGTCATGAACACCGACGACCTGCTTTGCGTGGGCGCAACCGGCCCCATTCTGATGAGTTCCACCATTGGACGCAACAAGCACCTCATCCCGGGCGAGGTCATCAAGGCCCTGATTGAGGGTACGGAATCGGTCCTGGCAGACCTTCGCGATGCGGGCATGGACATTCAAAGTACCGGTGGGGAAACGGCCGACGTCGGGGACCTGGTGCGCACCGTGATTGTCGACAGCACGGTGGTGGCCCGAATGAAGCGCCGCGACGTCATCGACAACGCCCACATCGGCCCCGGCCAGTATGTGGTGGGTTTGGCGTCCTTCGGTCAAGCGACCTACGAGCGTGAATACAACGGCGGAATGGGCTCCAACGGACTTACTTCGGCTCGCCACGACGTATTCAGCCACCTCTTAGCGGAGCGCTACCCCGAGAGCTTTGCGCCCGAAACCGACCTTTCGCTCGTCTACAGCGGTACCAAAACCCTGACCGATGCGGTGGCGGGCAGCCCCCTCGATGCGGGCAAGCTCGTCCTGTCGCCAACGCGCACCTATGCCCCGGTTATGATTCAGGCCATTAAGGAACTCGGCACGAGCCTTCGCGGCGCCGTACACTGCAGCGGAGGCGCTCAAACCAAGGTGCTGCACTTTCTGCGTGAAGGCAAGGTCGTCAAGGACCATTTGTTTGAGGTTCCGCCCCTGTTTGAACTGATTCGCGCGGAATCTTCGACGCCCTACCGCCAGATGTACGAAGTGTTTAACATGGGCCACCGCATGGAGCTCTATGTGGACAGCTTGGCGGCAGCGGAACGGGCCATCGCGGTCTCCAAGAGCTTTGGGGTAGATGCCCAGATCATCGGGCGGGTTGAGCCCAGCTCGGTTCCCGAAGTCGAGCTTCACGCGCCCGACGGAATCCATACCTACCGCCGCGCATGAACTTGGTAGACAAACTCCAGGCGATCTGGGTGCGCCACCAGGACGTACACGATCAGCTGATGACGCCCGAGCTGGCTGCCGACCCGGCCCGATTTATTCGCTTGAACCGCGAATACAAAGAGCTTGACGAAATCGTTCAAGCCCGCGCACGCTACCTCGAGGCCCTCGCCAACCGGGACGAAGCGCAGCAAATGCTGGACTCCGAAAAGGACCCCGAAGTGCGCGAAATGGCCCAAGAGGAATACGACGCGTCGCGCAGCCGAATTGCGGCCCTCGAAACCGAAATCAAGGAGCTTCTTATTCCCAAGGATCCCGAAGACGCCAAAGACGCCGTACTGGAAGTGCGCGCCGGCACCGGCGGCGACGAAGCCGGGCTGTTTGCGGGCGAACTGCTGCGGGCCTACCTGCGCTTCGCCGAAGAAAAGGGCTGGACCACCGAAGTGCTCAGCTTGACGGAGGGTTCCGTGGGCGGAATCAAGGAAGCCAGCGTCCAAATGCGCGGCGAGCAGGTCTACGGTACCCTGAAGTTTGAGAGCGGCGTGCACCGCGTGCAGCGCGTACCGGCCACCGAAAGTCAGGGCCGCGTACATACCTCAGCAGCTACCGTGGCCGTTCTGCCCGAGGCCGACGAACTTGACGTGCAGATTCGCGACGTCGACATCCGTAAGGACACCTTCCGTTCCAGCGGGGCAGGGGGCCAGCACGTCAACAAGACCGAATCGGGTGTTCGCCTCACGCACTTTCCTACCGGTATTGTCGTGGAATGCCAGGACGGCCGTTCGCAGCACCAGAACTACGACCGTGCCCTCACCGTGCTCCGCGCCCGGATTTGGGACAAAGCGCGGGCCGAACGCGACGCCGCCGTGGCCGAGCACCGCAAGACCTTGGTCAGCACCGGCGACCGCAGTGCGAAAATCCGCACCTACAATTTTCCGCAAAGCCGGGTGACCGACCACCGCATCGGACTTACGGTGTACAACCTGCCCGACGTCATGAACGGCGAATTCAAAGGCCTAATCGAAGGCCTAAGGGTGGCGGACCATGCCGAACGACTTCAACAAGGCGCCGACGAATGAACTACGCTGAACTCACTAAACGCATCGAAGCCGTTGGCCACGGGCTCTGTGTGGGCCTCGATCCCGATCCCGCCAAGCTTCCAACGGGCACCGACCTTGCTTCGTTTTGCGTCGGAATCATCGACGCAACCGCCCACGTAGCCGTGGCCTACAAGCCGAACTTTGCCTTTTTTGAGGCCCTGGGTCGCCCCGGATGGGATGCCTTGGACGCAGTGACCCGGCACCTCCGCGCACTGCCCCAAAAACCCTTCTTGATCGCCGACGCCAAGCGCGGAGATATTGGCAACACGGCCGCGCGCTACGCCCAAGGCATCCTCGAGGTCATGGGCTACGACGCCGTCACCGTGGCGCCCTACATGGGCCGCGACAGCGTGGAACCGTTCCTCCGCGACGGCAAGTGGGTGGTGGGCCTGGGGCTGACCAGCAATCCGGGCGCCGACGACCTGCAGCAGCTGCCGCTGGAAGACGGCCGCCGCGTCTACGAAGCCGTGGCCGATGCGTACCTACAGTGGGGTCGGCCCGACAACCTCATGGTGGTGGCGGGCGCAACGCGCCCGGAGGCGCTGGGCGCCTTGCGCGACCGAATGCCCGATACCTTCTTCTTGGTGCCCGGGGTCGGGGCCCAAGGCGGAAGCGCCGAAGACGTCGTTCGCCACGGTGCATTTCGCGGCAAACCGGGAATGGGCTTGCTGATCAATGCCTCGCGCAGCATCATGTATGCCTCCAACGGCAGCAACTGGCGCGAGGCCGCAACCCAATCCGCTGAGGCCTTAGCGGCCGAAATTACCCAAGCCTACCGTGGCTGATACCGCGTCGCGCCCCCTGCGAATCCTGGTCACCGGGGCGAATGGTCTGCTGGGCCAGTCCCTGCTGTACCTGGCACAAGGCAGGCACGAACTGCTCGCCACGGGCCGAGGTCCGGCGCGGGGGAACCACTTTGGTTTTCCCTACGCGGAGCTCGATACCACCCGCCCCGAAGACTACGAGCGCGTCCTCGCGGAATTCAAACCGGACGTGCTCATCCATTCCGCGGCCATGACCCAAGTCGACGACTGCGAAAAAGACCCCGAGACCTGCCGGCAACTCAACGTGGATGCCACGCGATACTGCGCAGAGGCGTGTGCGCGCCACGGCATTCACCTGATCTTCATCAGCACCGACTTCATTTTTGACGGCGCCAACGGACCCTACTCCGAAGAAGCCTTGCCCGCGCCGCTGAGTGTGTACGGCTGGTCGAAGCTGCACGCCGAAGAGGCCGTTAAGGCCAGTGGCGCCCGCTACACCATTGCGCGTACCGTACTGGTCATCGGCTACGTGCCCGGCCTGAGCCGCAGCAACATCATCCTTTGGGCTCGCGGCGCCCTGCAGCGCGGCGAACGCATTCGCGTGGTCGACGACCAGGTGCGCAGCCCGACCTGGAGCGTGGACCTTGCCGAGGGCTGCCTGCGCATCGCCGAGCGCGGCGCCTTGGGGGTGTTTCACCTGAGCGGCCCCGACACCATGAGCATTTTGGAGTTGGTCCAAAAAGTAGCCGAACACGCGGGTCTTGACGCAGGCTTAATCGACGTCGTAAGCAGCGAATCCCTCGGCCAGCCCGCGAAGCGTCCGCCGGTGACGGGCTTCGACATCAGCAAGGCCCGCACCGAATTGGGCTTTGCCCCACATTCCTTCCGCGAGGTATTGGATCAGATACCTATATTTGACACCCTTAGCTAAGCCCTAACACCTATGAGCAGCAACACACAGTCCTGGGGATCCCGGGTAGGTCTCGTCCTTGCCATGGCCGGAAACGCGGTCGGACTTGGAAACTTCCTTCGCTTTCCCGTTCAGGCGGTGCAAAACGGGGGAGGGGCCTTCATGATTCCCTACCTCGTTTCGTTCCTGGTTTTGGGCATCCCCTTGCTTTGGATCGAATGGGCCTCGGGCCGTTTTGGCGGGTCTAAGGGCGACCACAGCGCCCCCTTCATCATGAATTCCATGGGCAAGCGCTCGTACTGGAAGTACCTGGGTGTCTTTGGAATCTTTACCAACATCGCCGTTGCGGCCTACTACACCTACATCGAGTCGTGGACGTTTTCCTACGTTTTTCACTCGATCGCCCAGACCTTTACCGGCATGAGCCAAACCGAGGTGGCGCAGTTTTTTTCGAGCTACGTGGACATCGGCCAGAGCACTACGGGGCTGCCTTATGAAGCCATTTGGTTCTACATTTTGGTGCTCGGACTCAATACCTGGATTCTGAGTAAAGGCCTTGAGGGCGGAATCGAAAAAGTGGCCAAAATTGGCATGCCGCTCTTGATTGTTTTTGGCGCATTCCTTGCCATCCGGGCCTTCCTGCTGGGCGACTCGGGGGCCTCGGCGGGTTGTACCGAGTGCGACGCCATGCTCGGATTCAACTTCCTGTGGAATCCGCAGTTTGACTCGCTGAGCAACCCCAACGTGTGGCTTGCGGCCGCGGGGCAAATCTTCTTCACCCTTTCGGTCGGAATGGGAACCATTCACTGCTACGCGGCCTACGTGAAACCCAAAGACGACATTGCGCTCAATTCCATGGCGGCCGGATGGATGAACGGCTTTGTAGAGATCGTCCTTGGGGGCAGCATCGTAATCCCCATCGCCGTGGGCTACCTCGGTTTGGATTGGGTCAAAGAGAACGCGGGATTTGCCATGGCCTTCCAAACCATGCCCTTCCTGTTTACCAAGTGGGGTGCTATCCTGGGCAGCGTGGCCGGGGTAATGTGGTTTGGCCTGCTCTTTTTTGCGGGAATTACGAGTTCCCTTGCCATGGGATCGCCGTGGGTCGCCTTCCTCCAGGACGAATTCAAGTTCAGCCTGAACAAGGCGGCGTGGACCTTCGGTTTGATTACGCTTTTGGCCGGACTTCCCACGGTCTTCTTCTACCAACAGGGCGTGTTTGATCAATACGACTACTGGGCCGGCACGGTCGGTCTCGTCTTCTTTGCCTTGGTTGAGGCGATTTTGTTTGCTTGGATTTGGGGAATCGACAAGGGTTGGGACGAAATCAACCGCGGTTCCGACATCGTGCTCCCCAAAATTTATAAGCCCATTCTTAAGTACGTCACGCCGTCCATTTTGCTCGTGATTTTTTCGATGAGCCTGGTTACGCCCAAAGGCAACGACTGGAAGAAGGCCATCAACGAAGGTTGGGAGTTTGACGCGTCCAGCATCATTGGCCAAATTCAGAATGTCGACATCACCTTCAACCGCGAGGCCTTTGCCGACCACTTTGATGCCGAAGTGGACGGAGTAGCCGACGTTCAATCGGCCGACGGCAAAACCCGAATCCGCCTCATGCAGACCTCGGGTGAACTCGCCGTGTACGAATGGGATGCCCGCGATGCCCAGGCGGTCGTGGCCACCGGCCAGGTGGTTCGCGCCGGCGATCAAATCGCTACCGGTTCCTTTGTGAACCCCATTTTTTACAAGCATTTGGCGCGGGGTATTCTGATCGCACTCTTTGCCTTTATTGCAGGTATGGTTTATTTGGCCTACCGTCGTCGAATTTTAGCTGAGAAATAATATGACTGCTGCTGCCTGGACCATGATGCTGGTCACCGAAATTCTGGTAACGGTTGTTACCGTGTACTTTTTTGTAAAAGTGCTTCGCACCCCACCAAAGGACGAACCCGATTCGTTTACACAAAACGATGCGGAATAATGCGAAGCCAACCCAAACCTTGGGTTGTGGAGCTTGGATGGGCGGGGTTGTTCCTCGCCCTTTTCATTTTAAGTAGGTGGAACGAGTCGCCGCAGCCGGAGCCGCTTTGGGCGGAATTTCCCGAGCTGCCGCCGACCGAGTCGGGATCCCGATTTGCGCCCAACACATTTAACCGGTTCGCACCGCGCAAGCCCTACCCAAAACGGGAACGCGCGGCGGACCGCGTCCGCTTGAGGGTAGCTTCCGATACCGTGACGGCGCAGTGGCTCGAGGCCCGGGGCTGGCCCGACTGGAAGGCCCAAGGATTCGTTCGCGACCGCGATCGATGGGGCGGGGTAGATTCGACCTTGATGGCTCGCTGGGACGACCGAAGCGACTTCGACTGGGACCTGCACGCGCCCGCGCCCATGGAGCTGAATTCCGCACCCGAAGACGCACTGTACCAGCACCCTTTGTGGCGGTCTGCGCAGGTTCGCGCGCTGCATCGATTCCGAAGCAAAGTCCGCCCGCTGCGCAACCTCAAGGAGGTATTCGCGCTGGAACCCTTTGATTCCGCGCAAAAAGTTGAAATTCCCAAGTACTTCTATGTTAAAAACTAGTTGTACCTTTGCAGCCCAAAGAGAGGAGGTGTCCCCATTATGCTAGTAGTACAAGTTAAAGAAGGTGAAGGAATTGAGCGCGCGCTGAAGCGCTACAAGCGCAAATTCGACAAGACCGGCACGATGCGCCAGCTGCGCAGCCGCCAGCAATTCACCAAAGGCTCGGTGAATCGCCGCAAAGAGATCATCAAGGCTACCTACGTTCAGGGTCTTCGTTTGAAAGACGCCGAATAAGCGGTTCCTTGACCTAAATTCAGCCTCGAGATCCCTCGGGGCTTTTTTTATGCTCGAACACTTCCTTGACTACCTGCGCTGGGAGCGCCGCCGCTCCGAAGCCACGGTGACGGCCTATGCTGCCGACGTTGGGCAGTGGATTACTTACGCCGAGCACGCCTTGGGAATGCCTCAGGCTCAGGGGGCGAATCGTGCCCACGTTCGGTCGTGGGTGACCGACCTGGTTCAGACGGGTACCAATGCCCGTTCGGTGAACCGAAAGCTCAGCGCCATTCGAACCTATTACCAATGGCTGGTTGCCCGGGACCCAGACGTGGTGAATCCAGCCCAGGGGGTGCCCTTGCTGCGCACCCCGAGCCGGGTGGTTCGTGCCCTCACGGCAACCGAGGTAGAAGCCCTACTCGATCCCACGGCCTTTGATGACGATGCAGTGGGCCGCCGCGACCAATTTTTACTGCTTACCCTGTACTCGGTTGGCCTTCGCCGCTCCGAACTGCTCAGCCTGACCTACGCAAACGTTCAGGGATCCATGCTCCGGGTGGTGGGCAAGGGCAACAAGGAACGCGAAATCCCCCTGCTTCCCGAATGGCTCGCGGTCTACGAGCGCCACAAGGCCGAATGGCAGGGGGTGAGCGGGCGAATTTTTTGCAGTCCGAGCGGAAAAATGCTCGATCCCCGTAGCGTTTATTCCGTGGTAAAGTCGTACCTTCAAAGAGCAAGCTCGAGCGAACACTTAGGCCCGCACGCCCTGCGGCACACCTTTGCCACGCACTTGCTTGACCTGGGTGCTGATCTTACGGTGATCCGCGAGCTGCTAGGGCACGCGAATTTATCGGCCACGCAAGTCTACACCCATGCGTCGGTGGAACAACTTAAAACGGTCTACCAACGCGCCCATCCCCGCGGCCGATAGGGGAGGCGCTTCCTAAATCCCCCCATGTCATGGTTGTAGAAGTTCGTGCTATTCAGTTCAAGGCCAGCGATCGCCTTGTCGCCTTTGCCCACCAGCGCCTTGAGCGCATTGACCAGGTCTACCGTCGGGCCGTTCACGCCTCGGTTCATTTTAAAGTTGACAATAACCACCTTGCCGAGAACAAGATAGCCGAGGTAACGTTGCACATTCCCGGCGAAGACCTCGTGGTTCATAAAGAGGCAAAAACCTTTGAAAAAGCCCTGATTATGGCGGTTGATCGCCTGCGGCGCCTGGCCCGAGAAGCCAAGGCCAAAACAAAAAAGCTCCGAAGGGCAAAGTAGGTATTGAAATAATCGCTTTTTTTTCTACATTTGCAGTCCGTTTGAAAAAGCGGCCGTGCTGCACGGGCAGCAACGTTCTTTTTCGCGCACTGCAGGGCATCGTCCCCTAAGCCAGCATAGCTCAGTTGGTAGAGCTACTGATTTGTAATCAGTGGGTCGGGGGTTCGAGTCCCTCTGCTGGCTCTTATGCTCTGCAGAGTGCGAAGTTCATGTACTAAACTGTACACTGGGAGTATCGCATAGTGGCTATTGCAGCAGACTGTAAATCTGTCGCCTAACGGCATCGGTGGTTCGAGTCCATCTACTCCCACAACAGCTTACCGC
>JACCDI011946096.1_pt1 | contig 64087 bp, 57 predicted proteins | sample 7442791 | NCBI WGS metagenome assembly JACCDI01 (sample SAMN15323434, study PRJNA562643) | freshwater metagenome | isolation source: river surface water | place: USA:Blue River Watershed | collected 2017-08-15
GCCCTTATCCACCACCTGCTTGACAGCCTCCGCCTTGAACTCGGCTGTGTACTTCGACCTTTGCATTTCAAATTCTCCATTTCAGTTGAACATCTTAGATGTCTACTGATTTGGGGGAATGCCAGATCAATCCGGCGAAATATAGAAAAGTCAGGATTGTGATTCCTGTTGTCGTGGGTTCGAGCCCCATCAGCCACCCCAACGTATCCATCGCAGCAAAGGCCCTTCGGGGCCTTTTTTGTTGCCCTATATCGGCGCTTGGGCCCGCCTACAATGACGAACATGAAAATCCTCATCTCCAACGACGACGGTTACACCGCGCCCGGTATCGTCGCCTTGTACGAAGCCCTCAAGGGCTTGGCCGATGTGGAGGTGGTGGCCCCTGAGCACAACAACAGCGCCAAGTCCAATGCGTTGACACTCAACTCGCCACTGTATGTGCACACGGCGCCCAATGGATTCAGATACGTCAATGGCACACCGGCGGACTGCGTGCACATCGCCTTGACCGGCTTGCTGGGCTACCGTCCCGATTTGGTGGTTTCGGGCATCAACAATGGCGCCAACATGGGCGACGACACCATCTACTCTGGCACGGTGGGCGCGGCCATGGAAGGCTATTTGTTCGGTATCCCCGCCATTGCTTTTTCCCAAACCCAAAAGGGCTGGCAGCACTTGGACTGTGCGGCTCAACACGCGGCCAATTTGGTGGCCCGTTTGTTGCCCACCTTGCCCACGCCGTCACAGGTAGCGACCCACGGCGCAGAGCCTTGGTTGCTCAACGTCAATTTGCCCAATGTGGCCCAACAGGATTTCAAAGGTTTCAAAGTGGCCCGTTTGGGCCGCCGTCATGCCGCTGAATCGGTCATCGTTCAAGAGAACCCGCGCGGCGAGAAGATGTATTGGATTGGTAACGCCGGCGCAGCCAAAGACGATGCCGAGGGCACCGACTTTCATGCCACCTTGCAGGGTTACGCCACCATCACGCCCTTGCAGATCGACCTGACCGATCACGATCGCCTGCCTTACTGGACGCCTTTGGCCAGCAGCTTGTCGGAGGGCGCATGAAGCGAGAAACGCCCAAGCCCAGGCCAGCGTTTCCGGCCCGTTTGAACACCACGCCTGACAAACCCAAGCCCCTGCATGCGGCACAAGCCATGCGTGTGCCTGTGCCGCCACCCAGCACCGCCAAGGTGAAGGTATCGCCCATGACGCACCGCGTGCACACCAGTGGTGTGGGCATGGATTCGCAAGCCATTCGTTTCAACATGGTGCAAAAAATCCAAGCCCAAGGCATGCAAGACGCTCGGGTGGCTGATGCCTTGCGCGCGGTTGAGCGGCACCGGTTCGTCGATTCGGCCTTGGTTCCCCAAGCCTACGAAGACACCAGTTTGCCGATTGGTCTGGGGCAAACCATCTCCAAGCCCAGCGTGGTCGCGCGCATGATGGCGCTCTTGTGTGAAGGCCGCACTGGCAAGTTGGGTCGGGTGATGGAAATCGGCACCGGGTGTGGCTACCAAGCGGCCTTGCTCAGCCACATCGCGCAAGAGGTCTACAGCATCGAGCGTTTGCGCGGCTTGCACGACAAGGCCCGTGAGAATCTGCGCCACTTCCGATTGCCCAACGTGCACCTGATTTTGGGCGATGGCATGTTGGGGTTCGCTTCGGGTGCCCCTTACAGCGCCATCATCAGCGCCGCTGGCGGTTTGTCCATTCCGCAGGCTTGGCTGGACCAGCTGGCGGTGGGCGGGCGTTTGGTGGTACCGGCCGAATCTGGCCAAGGGCAACAGAATTTGGTCGTGATCGATAAAACCGAAGCTGGCTTGGTGCGCACCGTGCTCGAGCCGGTGCTGTTTGTGCCTCTAAAATCGGGCGTTTCTTGAGAGATCCAACCATGAATGAGTCGGTGAACAACACGATGCCGTGGCGCCTGAGTGGCCTGTGCTTGGCCTTGACCGTGGCTTGGGTGAGCACAGCTTGCACCACGCAGCGCGTGACCAAACCCGCCCCCGTGGTGGATCGATCGGCCCCAGTGGCCGGTTTCAAGCGATCCAGCCAACCCGATCAACCCGGCTTCTACACCGTGCGGCCTGGCGACACGCTGTACCGCATCGGCTTGGATACGGGCCAAGGCTGGCGTGACTTGCAACTGTGGAACGCCATCAACGACCCCAACAGCATTGAGGTGGGGCAGGTGATTCGCGTGGCGCCACCACCGGGCACCAGCGTCACCCCTGTGCCGGTTGAGCCCGTGGCAGCAAGACCAGTGGAGCCCGCATCCACAACGCCGCCTCCCGCTGCCAGCACACCCGGGGTGGCCAACCTGTTCAGCGCGGTTTGGCCCGCCAATGGGCCTGTTACCGTGGCGTTCGATGAAAATAAAAACAAGGGCATTTCCATTTCAGGCAAGGCCGGTGACCCCGTGGTGGCCGCGGCCGATGGCCGGGTGGTGGTGGCCGGTGCGGTGATCCGTGGCTTGGGCAATTTGGTCGTGCTGCAGCACCCCAACGGTTTCTTGACCGCATACGCGCACAACCAAACCCTGTTGGTCAAAGAAGACCAAACCGTTCGCCAAGGCCAGCGCATCGCGACCATGGGCAGCAGCGACAGCGACACGGTTCGCTTGCATTTCGAGGTTCGCCGCCAAGGCAAACCGGTCGACCCCGTGGCTTTCTTGCCCAAACGTTGAAGTCCCATTCATGAGCGATGTGTTTCCAGAGGGTGCCCTCTGCGTAGAGTCCTTGGACATCGAAGCGCAGGGCATTGCCCACCGCGCGGATGGCAAGGTGGTGTTCATTGAAGGTGCTTTGCCGTTCGAGGTGGTCAGCAACAGTGTGCACCGCAAAAAGAACAACTGGGAAGCGGGTGTGGTCACGGCCATTCACCGCGAATCCTCACAGCGCGTGCGTCCCGGTTGCGAGAACTTCGGCTTGCACGCGGGCGCCTGTGGCGGCTGCAAGATGCAGCACCTGCACAGCAGCGCCCAAGTGGCCATCAAGCAACGCGTGCTCGAAGACAACCTGTGGCACTTGGCCAAGGTCAAAGCGCAAACCCTGTTGCGCCCCATCGAAGGGCCGACCTGGGGCTACCGCTACCGTGCCCGTTTGTCGGTGCGCTTTGTCATCAAAAAAGGCGAGGTGTTGATCGGCTTTCACGAACGCAAAAGCCGCTACATCGCCGACATGCGCACCTGCGAAGTCTTGCCCCCGCACGTCAGCGCCCTGTTGGTGCCCCTGCGCGAACTGATCTTCAGCATGGACGGGCGTGAGACCTGTCCGCAAATTGAACTGGCTTGTGGTGACGACGTCACGGCCTTGGTCTTGCGCCACATGGAGGCCTTGAGTGAGGCGGATGTGAAGCGCTTGCGCGACTTTGCGCAGTTGCACGGGGTGCAGTGGTGGACCCAATCCAAAGGTCCTGATACGGTGCGTTTGTTGGACGAAGGTGGCCCGGTCTTGTGCTACCGATTGCCTGAGTTCGGCATCACCATGCCTTACAAGCCCACCGACTTCACGCAAGTCAATCCGCACATCAACCGCGTGCTGGTGTCGCGAGCGTTGCGCTTGCTCAAGGCCGAACGCAAAGACCGCGTCATCGATTGGTTTTGTGGCTTGGGCAACTTCACCTTGCCCTTGGCCACGCAGGCCGGTGAGGTGCTGGGCATTGAAGGCAGCGACACCATGGTGCGCCGCGCCACCGACAACTGGGGCTTGAACCGGGCCCAGCGCAGCGATCCCTTGGCACCCACCTCGTTCGTGGCGCGCAACCTGTTTGAGATGACGCCCGAGCAGCTCATGGCCGATGGTGTGGCCGACAAGTGGTTGGTCGATCCACCGCGGGAAGGGGCGTTCGCCTTGGCCAAGGCCTTGGCCGATTTGCACGCCGACCCTGCGCGCCGTGGTGCGTGGATGCCGCCGCAGCGCATCGTGTATGTGAGCTGCAACCCCGCCACCTTGGCCCGCGATGCGGGCTTGCTCGTGCACAAGGCCGGTTACACCTGTGTGGCCGCGGGTGTGGTCAACATGTTCCCGCACACCGCGCACGTCGAGAGCATCGCGGTGTTCGAATGGACGGGCTTGGATGGTGAGGATGTTGGCTTTGATTCAGAGACGGCTTCACTGGTGTGATTGCGCGCGTAGCGAGGCAATCTACAGACCTAGACTGCTTCATGCCTCGCAGTGACGCACAACAAAAAAGCCACCCGAGGGTGGCTTTTTGCTTGGGGGGCGAGGGCTTATTCGCGGTCGCCGCCAAAGATGCCCAACAAGGCCAAAAGGCTTTGGAAGACGTTGAACAGGCTGAGGTACACGCCCAAGGTGGCGCTGATGTAGTTGGTCTCACCACCGTCGACGATGCGCTTCAGGTCGTGCAGCAAGAACAGGCTGAACACCACGATGGCCAAGGTGGCGATGACCGCAGTGAAGGCCGTGCTGGCCACGAAGACGTTGATAACCGCGCCGACCATGATGGCCAAGGCACCCACGAACAGCCATTGGCCCATTTTGGTCAGGTCGCGCTTGATGACCATGGACAGGTTGGACATCACAAAGAAGATGAAAGCGGTGCCGCCAAACGCCGTCATGATCAGGTCTGCGCCGTTTTTGAAGCCCAAAACCATGGCCAACATGCGCGACAGCATCAGGCCCATGAAGAAGGTGAAGGCCAGCAGCACGGGCACGCCAGCGGCGGTGTTTTTGGTTTTTTCGATGGCGTACATGAAACCAAATGCACCACCCAAAAACACGATCAGGCCGACAAAGCCGGTCAGGCCGGCGGTGATGCCCGTCTGAACGCCGATCCAAGCACCCAGCACAGTGGGGATCATGGACAGGGCGAGCAAACGGTAGGTATTGCTCAGGACTTTGTTGCGCTGCGCGCCTTGGCTGGCCACAGTGCCAAAGCGGCCGCTGGTGGGGGTGTGGTCGTTCATGGCGGTACTCCTAGGGTTAATTCTCACAAGTCTCGATGAGACTGGACGGCATCCATTATGCTTGGCCAGGTTCATCGATTGTAGGGTCTGACCCCTGATTTTAGGAAAAGTTCATGAAAAACAAAGCCTTTTTGGAGCTGGCCGATGTCAAGCTCATCGCCGCCGCCGCCGAAGCCGAAGCCCTCAAAAACCAGTGGGCGGTCACCATCGCCATCGTGGACGACGGTGGCCATTTGCTGTGGCTGCAGCGCTTGGACGGCGCCCCGGCCGTCTCCGCCCACATTGCACCGGCCAAAGCCCACACCTCGGCCTTGGGCCGCCGCGAGAGCAAGGTCTACGAGGACGTCATCAACCAAGGCAGGACATCGTTTTTGAGCGCACCCGCCATCGAAGGCCTGCTCGAAGGTGGCGTACCGATCATGAAAGACGGCCAGTGCATCGGTGCGGTCGGTGTGAGTGGCGTGAAATCCACCGAAGACGCACAAATCGCCCGTGCTGGGATTGCCGCTTTGGGTGCCTGATCCCAGGCCTTCGGGCCATTGTTAGTTTTTTGAAGAGTCCACGTCACCCATCGGTGGCGTGGACTCTTCGCATTTGGGGCGGGCATGCGCATGTTGCGTTGCAACAAAAAAAACTATGGAGGGTATAAAAATTCCCCAAAAATTCAGGGCAAACCCTAGGTTAGACTTCGTTCGTTGCTCCAAAAAGCACCGATTTTTTTAACTCTGTCAATAGGAAATACCATGTCTTTGATCAACACCGAAATCCCCGCATTCAGCACCACCGCCTACCACCAAGGCAAGTTTGTGCCCGTCACCGAAGCGAGCTTCAAGGGTGAGTGGTCCGTCGTGATCTTCATGCCCGCCGCTTTCACCTTCAACTGCCCCACCGAAGTAGAAGACGCCGCTGAAAACTACGCCGAATTCCAAAAAGCCGGTGCCGAGGTCTACATCGTGACCACCGATACCCACTTCTCGCACAAAGTCTGGCACGAGACTTCGCCCGCCGTGGGCAAAGCCCAGTTCCCATTGGTGGGCGACCCCACCCACACCCTGAGCCGCGCTTTTGGCGTGCACATCGAAGAAGAAGGCTTGGCATTGCGCGGCACCTTCATCATCAACCCCGAAGGCAAGATCAAGACCATGGAAGTGCACGACAACAGCATCGCCCGTGACGTCAAAGAAACCTTGCGCAAGCTCAAAGCCGCTCAATTCGTGGCCAAGAACCCTGGTCAAGTTTGCCCCGCCAAGTGGAACGAAGGCGCCAAGACCCTGACCCCTTCTTTGGACCTGGTCGGCAAGATCTGATCGCCCCCGCGCGATAGGCAGTACCGCTGCCTCATGGGCTCAGAGGGCCCATGCACCAGCGGCATTGAACGCCCACCCTTATTGAATTCACGGAGTTTTTCATGCTCGACACCGCCCTGCAAACCCAGTTGCAAACCTACCTTGGCATGCTCAAGGCCCCCATCCGCCTGACTGCTTCGCTCGATGGCAGCGAGAAGGCACAAGAGATGCGAACCTTGTTGGAGCAAATCGCCGCCTTGTCCGACAAGGTGACTTTTGACGCCAGCGGTCAAGATGCGCGCCAGCCTTCGTTTGTGATCGCTCGCGAAGGCGAGCAGCGCGGTGTGCGCTTCGCTGCCATTCCACTGGGACATGAGTTCACCTCCTTGGTTTTGGCCTTGCTCTGGACCGGCGGTCACCCACCCAAGGTCGAAGCCGATGTGCTCGACCAAATCAAGGCCTTGGACACGCAACTCAACCTCGAGGTATACATGTCCTTGTCGTGCCACAACTGCCCCGACGTGGTGCAGGCCGCGACCTTGATGACCATCTTCAACCCCAAAATCAACGCCACCATCGTTGATGGTGGCTTGTTCCAAGCCGAAGTCGAGCAGCGCCAAGTCATGGCCGTGCCCATGGTCTTCTCCAACGGCGAGATGTTCGGCTCCGGCCGCATGAGCTTGGAAGAAATTTTGGCCAAGCTCGACACCGGTGCAGCCAGCCGCGAAGCAGACAAGCTCAACGCCAAAGATCCGTTTGATGTGCTCATCGTCGGCGGTGGTCCAGCCGGCGCGGCCGCGGCCGTGTACGCGGCACGCAAAGGCATTCGTGTGGGCGTGGCCGCTGAGCGTTTTGGTGGCCAAGTCAACGACACGATGGGCATTGAAAACTACATCTCCGTGCTCGAAACCAACGGACCCAAGTTGGCCGCTGAGATGGAAGCCCAGGTGCGCCACTACGAGGTGGACATCATGAACCTGCAACGCGCCGATAAGCTCATTCCCGCGACCCAACCCGGTGGTTTGCTGGGCGTGAAGATGGCCAACGGTGCGGTCTTGCAAGCCCGTAGCGTGATCCTGTCGACCGGCGCACGTTGGCGCAACGTCAACGTACCTGGCGAGCAAGAGTACAAGAACAAAGGCGTGGCTTACTGCCCGCACTGCGATGGTCCTTTGTTCAAAGGCAAGCGCGTGGCGGTGATTGGCGGTGGTAATTCGGGCGTGGAAGCCGCCATTGACTTGGCCGGCATCGTTTCGCACGTGACCCTGATCGAATACGCCGACACCCTCAAGGCCGATGCCGTGTTGGTCAGTAAGCTCAAGAGCCTGCCCAATGTGACCATCCACACCAACGCCCAAACCACCGAAATCACTGGTGCTTCGGGTCAGGTCAACGGCCTGCGCTACAAAGACCGCATCAGCGGCCAAGAGCACCTGATCGCGCTCGAAGGTGTCTTCGTGCAAATCGGTTTGGTGCCCAACACCGAATGGCTCAAGGGCGATATGGAGCTCAGTCGCTTTGGTGAGATCGTGGTCGATCACAAGGGCCACACCAGTGTGGACGGCGTGTTCGCCGCTGGGGACTGCACCACCGTGCCGTACAAGCAGATCATCATCGCCGCAGGCGAGGGCGCCAAGGCTGCGTTGAGTGCGTTTGACCACCTGATTCGCCAGCCGGTGGAGCAAAGCCAAGAGGCCGTTGCCGCCTAAAAGTGCCCCCCAGATGCGCCCATGGGCGCATATGCCAAAAGGCCCGAAACCATTGGTTTCGGGCCTTTGTTGTTGTGGTGCCGGCTTTTGTGGGTTTATTTGCTAGGGGCTTACCCTAGTTTGAGCGCTTAGAGAGGAATTCAGCAATTTTGGCGTAAGGCACGGCCAACACAGTCCATCCCGTAGTGTTCAGGCCTATGGTGCATGCCGTGGGTGTTGAGCGTGCAAAGCGTGGCGGGTCACACCGCCGAACCCCAAAAGCATCACTCTAGGAGATGACTTTCATGACAACTGATAGCAACGCAAAGGCCTACTGGTCTGCCACGCTTGGTCTTCTGACCAAGGTGCTGATCATCTGGGCACTCTGTTCATACGGTGCGGGCATTTTGTTTGCTCCTACGTTGAACACCATTCACTTGGGTGGTTATCCCTTGGGCTTCTGGTTTGCCCAACAAGGTTCCATCTACATCTTCATCGCGCTGATTTTTTATTACGCCGTGAAGATGGGTCAGATTGACCGCCAATTCGGCATGCAAGAAGACTAAAAGGACGATCAAAATGGATCTTCAAACCCTAACCTATTTGGTCGTTGGTGCCAGCTTCGCGCTGTACCTCGGCATCGCTTTCTGGGCGCGCGCGGGCAGCACGTCCGAGTTCTACGTGGCTGGTGGCGGCGTTGGCCCTATCACCAACGGAACGGCCACGGCCGCCGACTGGATGTCGGCCGCTTCGTTCATCTCTATGGCCGGTCTGATCTCCAACATGGGCTACGGCGGCGCCGTGTTCCTGATGGGCTGGACCGGGGGTTATGTGTTGCTGGCCATGTTGCTGGCGCCCTACCTGCGCAAGTTCGGCAAGTTCACGGTGCCCGAGTTCATCGGTGACCGTTACTATTCGTCCACCGCCCGTACCGTGGCCGTGGTTTGCCTGTTGGTCATCTGTGTGGTCTACATCGTGGGTCAAATGACCGGTGTAGGTGTGACCTTCTCGCGCTTCCTCGGCGTGTCCAGCGAAACCGGCATCTACATCGGCATGGGTATCGTGTTCGCCTACGCGGTGTTCGGCGGCATGAAGGGCATCACCTACACCCAGGTGGCTCAGTACGTCGTGCTGATTGTGGCCTACACCATTCCTGCTTTGTTCATCTCTTTGAACTTGACGGGCAACCCCTTACCTCAGCTGGGCATGGGTTCTGACTTGGTCGGTACCGACGTGTCGCTGTTGGCCAAGTTGGATCAAGTGGTGACCGATCTGGGCTTTGCTCAGTACACCACCCAGTCCGCCGGTTCTACCTTGAACATGGTGTTCTTCACCATCTCCTTGATGATCGGTACCGCTGGTCTGCCCCACGTGATCATCCGCTTCTTCACCGTGCCAAAAGTTGCCGATGCGCGCTACTCGGCTGGTTGGACGCTGATCTTCATCGCCTTGTTGTACACCGTGGCGCCTTCGGTGGGTTCCATGGCTCGCCTGAACCTGCACGGCACCTTCAACACCAACGTCGGCATTGTCCAAAAGGCCGACGGCGGTATGGGCATCGACCCAGCAGTGGTGGCGGCCAAGCCCGACCTGTTCGCGCCTGAGGCCAGCCTCAAGTACGAAGACCGTCCGGAGTGGGTCAAGCGCTGGGAGAAAACCGGTCTGTTGAAGTTCGAAGACAAGAACGGCGATGGCCGTATCCAGTACTACAACGACAAGACCAAAAACGAAGCTGTTAAAGCCAAGGCCGATGCTGCTGGCTGGAAGGGTAACGAACTGACGGTGAACGCTGACATCATCGTGTTGGCCAACCCGGAAATCGCTCAATTACCCAACTGGGTGATCGCTTTGGTTGCCGCAGGTGCCATGGCTGCCGCTCTGTCGACCGCTGCGGGTCTGTTGTTGGCCATCTCGTCGGCCTTCTCGCACGACCTGCTCAAGCGCACGTTCATGCCTGACATGAGCGAGAAGAGCGAGTTGATGGCTGGCAAGATCTCCATGGTGTTTGCCATCATCTTGGCCGGTTACCTGGGTCTGAACCCACCCGGCTTTGCGGCAGCGACCGTGGCTTTGGCCTTCGGTTTGGCAGCATCTTCGCTGTTCCCCGCCATCATGATGGGTATTTTCACCAAGACCATCACCGACAAGGGCGCCATCGCCGGCATGGTCGCTGGTATGTTCGTGACTTGCTTCTATGTGTTCGCACACTCTGGTATTTTCTTCATCAAGGGTACCGAGTACGTGGAACTGATCGGTGGTCCGAACAGCTTCTTCGGTCTGACCCCTGCTGCCTTCGGCACCGTGGGCGCGATCGTGAACTTTGTGGTGGCCTTCTTGGTCAGCAAAGTCTCGGGCACCGTGCCACAGCACGTGCAAGAGATGGTTGAAGCCGTTCGCATCCCCAAGGGTGCTGGCGCTGCAGTCGCTGGTCACTGAAACCAGGCTTCGGTCGGTGCGGTGAATGCCGCACTGGCCTGAAACGCAAAAGCCCCGTCAGGCAACTGACGGGGCTTTTTTATGAGTGACAATACGGCAACAAAAACAAGGACACGCCATGGAAATGATGATTCAAGTACCAATTTTGGATTGGTTCTTTTTGTTGGCCCTTTTCCCGATTGCTTTTTTCTGGGCCCGGCGTGCTTACCGCATCTTGATCAAGCGTGATTTTTCTGAGGTGGCCTTGAAGAAAGGCTTGCCACCCTCAGACCCTGAACGCTATGCGCATTACGAATTCGTGATCAACTTTCTGCCGGCCATTGTGCTGATCGGCGTGTTGATCTCTTCGTTTTTACCTCTGCTGTGGGTGTTTGTGGATGTGACCCTGGACCTGGATCCATTCATCCTCGACCGAGACACGCGCATGGAATATGCTGGCGTGACCATTTGGTTGAAGATCTTCGCTTCATTTGCTTTGAGCCGCCACGCTCATGGTGGATTCGCCGGTTTGGCGAAAAAAAAACCTCCGCAAGATCCCCAGCCCTGAATCAATACACCAATTGATCCGGGCGAATGTCCTGCAAGATGGTGGTGGCGATCTCTTCGATCGACTTGGTGGTGGTGGACAGCCAGCGGATGCCCTCGCGGCGCATCATGGCCTCGGCCATGGCCACTTCTTCGCGGCAATTGGCCAGGCTCGCGTATTTGGAGTTGGGTCGTCGCTCATGGCGGATCTCGCTCAAACGTTCGGGCGCGATGGTCAGTCCAAAAATTTTCTTTCTGTGTGGCACCAATGCCGGTGGCAGTTGGTGACGTTCAAAGTCTTCGGGGATCAGCGGGTAGTTCGAGGCCTTGAGCCCGTACTGCATGGCCAAGTACAAGGAGGTGGGGGTCTTGCCACTGCGGCTCACGCCCACCAAGATCACGTCCGAGCTGGCCAAGTCGCGGTTGCTTTGCCCATCGTCGTGCGCCAATGAGAAGTTGATGGCCTCGATGCGATCGTTGTAGGCCTTGCTCTTGGACGCATCCGAGAAGCGACCCACCCGGTGGTTGGACTTGATGCCGAGTTCGGCCTCCAGCGGCTCCACGAAGGTGCCGAACATGTCCATGAGCATGCCCTCACCGCAATTCGCGCGCAGCACGGCCAAGACCTCCATGTTCACGATGGTCGAGAACACCAACGGCCGTTTGCCTTCCAGTTCGGCGGTGTGCTTGATCTGGCGCACGGCTTGGTGGGCCTTGTCGGCGGTGTCCACAAAAGGCATGCGCACGTGGCGAAATTGGGTTTCGAACTGGGCCAAGATGGCGTTACCAAAGGTCTCGGCGGTGATGCCGGTGCCGTCTGAGATGAAAAAAACCGTGCGGTTGGGCATGAAAAAGCCTCAAATAGTGGTCGGAGTATCCACTTTACAATACCGGGTTGATTTCTCAGCCCCTGTTGGACCCGTTCCCCCAGACCAATAACACCCATGGGACGGTCGTCAAACAGGCGCGCCAACGGTTGTTTAACTTCAGCGGAGCTTCTCCATGTCTCAACTCTTCAGCCCGACGGCTTTGGTCGTCCCTTTCGAACAGCTCAGGATGAGCGATGTCGAGTCGGTTGGCGGTAAAAACGCCAGCTTGGGCGAGATGATTTCTCAACTGCCCAGCGGCGTCAAAGTCCCCACCGGCTTTGCCACCACCGCGCACGCGTTTCGACAGTTTTTGCAGCACGACGGCCTGAACGCGCGCATCAACGCCGAACTCGATGCCTTGGATACCGAAGACGTGCGTGCCTTGGCTGAGGTCGGTGCGCGCATCCGCGCCATGGTCGAAGCCCAACCTTTCCCGGCCGATCTGGAAAAAGCCATCCGCGACGCCTTCGCCACTTTGTGCGGAGGTAACGACAAAGCCTCTTTTGCCGTGCGTTCGTCGGCCACCGCCGAAGACTTGCCCGACGCGTCTTTCGCCGGCCAGCAAGAGACCTTTTTGAACGTGGTCGGTATCGACGACGTGTTGCACAAGATGAAAGAGGTGTTCGCCTCGCTCTACAACGATCGCGCCATCAGCTACCGCGTGCACAAGGGCTTTGCCCACGCCGACGTGGCTTTGTCCGCCGGTGTGCAGCGCATGGTCCGTTCGGATTTGGGCGCTGCCGGTGTGATGTTCACCATCGACACCGAGTCGGGCTTTGAAGATGTGGTCTTCATCACCTCAAGTTACGGATTGGGCGAGACCGTGGTGCAGGGCGCTGTGAACCCCGATGAGTTCTATGTGCACAAACCCATGCTCAAGGCGGGTAAGCGTGCGCTGATTCGCCGCAACCTCGGCTCCAAGTTGATTCAAATGGTGTTCGCCACCCCGGCGGAGAAAGCCGCCACGGGCAAATTGGTCAACACCATCGATGTGCCCACCGAGCAGCGCAACCGCTACTCATTGACCGACGCCGAGGTCGAACAATTGGCCCAGTACGCGCTGGTCATTGAGCAGCACTACGGTCGCCCCATGGACATCGAGTGGGGCAAAGACGGCACCGATGGCCAGCTCTACATCTTGCAAGCGCGCCCCGAGACGGTGAAGAGTCAAGCTCAAGGCAAGGCCGAGCTGCGCTACAAGCTCAAGGGCACCAGCCAGGTGCTCAGCGAAGGCCGAGCGATTGGTCAAAAAATTGGTACCGGTCCGGTCCGTTTGGTTCAGCACATCAGTGAAATGGACAAGGTCCAGCCGGGCGATGTGTTGGTCACCGACATGACCGACCCCAACTGGGAACCCGTGATGAAGCGCGCCAGCGCCATCGTCACCAACCGCGGTGGCCGCACCTGCCACGCCGCCATCATCGCGCGCGAACTCGGCATTCCCGCGGTCGTGGGTTGTGGTGACGCCACCGAGCACCTCAAAGACGGCACCATCGTCACCGTGAGTTGCGCCGAGGGTGACACCGGCCGCATCTACGACGGCTTGTTGGAAACCGAAGTGACCGAAGTCCAGCGCGGCGAAATGCCCCCGGTGGACGTCAAGATCATGATGAACGTGGGCAACCCCCAGCTCGCCTTTGACTTCGCCCAAGTGCCCAACAGTGGCGTGGGCTTGGCGCGATTGGAATTCATCATCAACAACAACATCGGGGTACACCCCAAGGCCATCTTGGACTACCCCAACGTCGATGCCGATTTGAAGAAGGCCGTGGAGTCGGTGGCCCGAGGCCACGCATCGCCCCGCGCCTTTTATGTCGACAAGGTCGCCGAGGGTGTGGCGACCATCGCCGCGGCCTTCTGGCCCAAACCCGTGATCGTGCGCCTGTCCGACTTCAAGAGCAACGAGTACCGCAAGCTCGTGGGCGGTAGTCGCTACGAGCCGGAAGAAGAGAATCCGATGTTGGGTTTCCGCGGTGCGGCGCGTTACGTCAGCGAAGACTTCCGCGAAGCCTTTGCCATGGAGTGCGACGCGCTCAAGCGCGTGCGTGAAGACATGGGCTTGACCAACGTACAAATCATGGTGCCTTTTGTGCGCACCTTGGCGCAAGCCAAGCGCGTGACCGAGTTGCTCGCCGACAAAGGCCTCAAGCGCGGCGAAAATGATTTGAAGCTGATCATGATGTGCGAGATTCCCAGCAACGCCGTCTTGGCGAACGATTTCTTGCAGTACTTCGACGGTTTCTCGATCGGATCAAACGATTTGACCCAACTCACCTTGGGCTTGGACCGCGACTCCGGCTTGGAGCTGTTGGCACAGGACTTTGACGAGCGCGACCCGGCTGTCAAGGTGATGTTGGGCATGGCCATCGGTGCTTGCAAAGCGCAGGGTAAGTACGTGGGCATCTGCGGCCAAGGCCCCAGCGATCACCCCGACTTTGCTCAGTGGTTGCAAGCCGAGGGCATCAGTTCGATTTCGCTCAACCCTGACTCGGTGATCGATACCTGGAAGTTGCTGGCCAAGACACAGCGCTGAAAGCCCGTCATTGAGCCAAAAGCCGAGCCCTGTGCTCGGCTTTTTTGTGCGCTTTGCTTGCGTAAGATGTGGGTAAGAGCCCGGGGCACAATGGATTGATCAGCGCCGCTGCAGAACGGCGTTCCCACCACAGGAGATGCGCGTGTTCCAAGGCCTCGGAGCCCAACGTTTGGTGGCCCTGTTTTTTTTGGGCTGGGCTTTGCTGAGCTTCCCTTTGTTGGCCTTGTGGGACCACGATGTCTTGGTGCTGGGCTTGCCCCTGTTTCCCTTGGCTTTGTTTGGTGTTTGGTTGCTGCTGATCGTGGCGGTGGCTTGGGTCGTTGAACGCAGCCCCGAGCCTACGCACGAACCACCTGCGCATTGATCGTCCCATGTTGTCTGCTCATTGGGTCATCGGCGTTTCTTTTGCGTACTTGCTCACGCTTTTTGCGGTGGCGCATTGGGCCGATGGCCGTTCGGCTCAAGGTCGCTCTGTCATCTCCAGCGCCTGGGTCTACGCCTTGTCGATCGCGGTGTATTGCACGGCTTGGACGTATTTCGGCAGCGTCGGTCGGGCCGCAAATTCGGGCGTTTGGTTTTTGCCCATTTATTTGGGCCCGATGCTGGCCATGGTGCTGGCTTGGATGGTGGTGCGCAAAATGATCCGCATCGCCAAGACTTACCGCATCACCTCGATCGCCGACTTCATCGCCAGCCGCTACGGCAAAAGTCCGCTGCTCGCGGGCTTGGTCACATTGATCACTGTGGTGGGCATCGTGCCCTACATCGCCTTGCAGCTCAAAGGTATCTCCAGTGCCTATGCGGTGCTCACCTCGCCCTTGGGATCGCCCGCCGTACAAGCGGCCCAATGGTGGAACGACAGCACCCTGTATTTGGCCTTGGCCTTGGCTGGGTTCACCATCATGTTCGGTGCACGTCACTTGGACAGCACCGAGCGCCACGAAGGCATGGTGGCGGCGATCGCGTTTGAGTCGGTGGTGAAGTTGGTGGCCTTCATGGCCGTGGGTGTGTTTGTCACGTATGTGCTGTTCGACGGTGTCAGCGACTTGTTTGCCCAGGCGCATGCCGTTGACAGCTTGCGCCAGCTCATGCAATTCGGACAAGGTCAAAGTTTTGCCTATGCACAGTGGTTCTCGCTGATCGTGTTGGCCATGTTGTCGGTGATTTTCTTGCCCCGTCAGTTCCAAGTGATGGTGGTCGAGAACGTGGATGAGCACCACTTGAAAAGGGCGGTTTGGGTCTTCCCGCTCTATTTGTTCTTGATCAACCTGTTCGTCTTGCCGATTGCCCTGGGGGGGCTGATGTATTTTGGCCCGGGCAAGATGAACCCCGAGACTTTCGTGTTGTCCTTGCCCTTGGCCGAGGGCTACACCGCCCTGGCCCTGCTGGCCTTTGTGGGCGGTTTGTCGGCCGCCACCGGCATGGTCATCGTGGAGGCGATTGCCGTGTCGACCATGGTGTGCAACGACTTGGTCATGCCTTGGTTGTTGCGCACCCGGCGCTTTGGTGCGCGTGCCAGCGGCAGCTTGAGCAGCCTCTTGTTGGGTATTCGACGCGCTGCCATCCTGGGCATCATGCTCTTGGGCTACCTCTACTTTCATTTGGCTGGCGAGGCCTATGCTTTGGTGAGCATTGGGCTGATCAGCTTTGCCGCGGTGGCTCAGTTTGCTCCAGCCATGCTCGGTGGCATGTATTGGAAGGGGGGCACACAGCGTGGCGCTTTGGCGGGTTTGCTGGTGGGCTTTGCGTTTTGGGCTTATACCCTCATGCTGCCGTCCTTGGCCAAATCGGGATGGTTCCCCATCGGGTTTTTGCAAGAGGGCCCTTGGGGTTGGGCATGGCTGAAGCCGGAAGCCTTCTTGGGGCTCTCGGGTTTAGACAACCTCACGCACTCGCTCATTTGGAGCTTGATGCTCAACATCGCGGCTTATGTGGGTGTCTCTTTGTGGCGTTCACCCACAGCGTTGGAGACCAGCCAAGCCTTGTTGTTTGTCGACGTGTTCAACCGCAACGCGGGGGCACGTCCGGTGTTTTGGCAGGGCCGTGCGCAAGTGGACGACCTGTTGCCCCTGGTGGCACGGTTTTTGGGGCGAGACAAGGCCGAGCAGAGTTTCGAACGCTACGCTCAACAGGTAGGGGTGGCGCGGGTGCACGACATACCCGCCGACGCGCGTTTGGTGCAGTTCGTGGAAACCCAGCTGGCGGGTGCCATTGGCAGCGCTTCGGCGCGCATCATGGTGGCGTCGGTGGTCGAGGAAGAAGCGCTGGACTTGGACGACGTCATGCGTATCTTGGACGAGGCCTCACAGTTACGGGCGTATTCGCATGCTTTGGAGGACAAATCGCGCTCGCTCGAGCGGGCCACCCGCGAACTGCAAGAGGCCAACGAAAAGCTCAAAAGTTTGGACCGCATGAAGGACGATTTCATGTCTTCGGTCACCCACGAGTTGCGCACGCCTTTGACATCGATCCGTGCTTTGTCCGAGTTGATGCGCGACGACCCCGATATGGACGTGGCGCAACGCCAGCACTTCATGACCCTCATCGTGAGCGAAACGGAGCGCTTGAGTCGCTTGGTTAACCAAGTCTTGGACATGGCCAAGATTGAAGCCGGTCACGCGGAGTGGCACAACAGCCCGGTGGACATGCCTGAGCTGTTGGCGCAAGCGGTGCAAACCATGCAAGAGACCTTTCGTGAGCGCGGCGTTCAACTGCGCTTGGATGCGCAAGCCACACCCATGGTCATGGCCGACGCCGACCGCATCACCCAGGTGGTGATCAACCTCTTGTCCAATGCGGTGAAATTTGCTCCCCGTCAAACCGGTCTGGTGGATGTGCGTTTGCGATCGGCAGATGCTGGCGTGACGGTCGAGGTCCAGGACAACGGACCGGGTATCGCCAGCGATCAACAAGACATGGTGTTTGAGAAATTTCGCCAGGTTGGTGACGAGGCTTATCGACCCGGTGGCACCGGCTTGGGCTTGCCCATCAGCCGACAAATCGTTGAGCACTTTGGCGGGCGCATGTGGTTGAGGTCCGACCTCGGTCAAGGTGCCTGCTTGGGCTTTTATTTGCCGCACCAGCCCCTGCCTCAAGGGGGGCATGGTGCATGATGATCACCTGAGGAATGCAGCACATGACACAGACCATATTGATTGCCGATGACGAGCCGAATATTTTGATTTCGCTCGAATTTTTGATGAAGCGAGAAGGCTATAACGTGATCTTGGCGCGTGATGGTCAAGAGGCCATCGACGCCATCGTCAAGCACCTGCCCGACTTGGTCTTGCTGGACGTGATGATGCCGATCAAGACCGGTTTTGAGGTCTGTTTTGAGGTCCGGGCCCACAACGACACGGTGTGCCAAACCCGCATCCTCATGTTGACCGCCAAAGGCCGAGACACCGACGTGGCCAAAGGATTGGCCTTGGGTGCGAACGCCTACATGACCAAACCGTTTTCGACCAAAGACTTGGTGACCAAGGTCAAAGGCATGTTGGAGACGCCGACATGAAGCCTCGGCTGGAGATGCGCGCCGTGCTCGCTGCTCTGGTGGTGGGGCTGGCGGTGTGGGCCTTGGTGGGTTTGATGGCCTTGGTCCTGGGCTCGACCTTGAGCGAAGCCGAACAAGCCCTTTGGTCCAGCTGGTGGGGTGATGTGCTGGCCGGACGCTGGCCCTTGTTGGCCCTGTTGTGGCTGGGTTTTATGGTCGTACTGGCAGCGTGGGCTCAACGCCTGTGGCGCCATTACGTGCAGCCCTTGGCGCACATGACCGATGGCGTGGATGTTTTGCTCAACACCGACGTGATCAAGCCCATCATCCCCGCAGGTGCACCCCAACACCGGGCTTTGACCGATCGCATCAACCAGTTGCTCGAGCAGCGCGAGCGTTTGCGACAAGAGATGGATCAGCGTGTCAGTCAAGCCAGTCAAGGCATTGAGCAAGAGAGAAACCGCTTGGCCGCGCTCATGTCCGAACTCAGCCAGAGCGTGGTGGTGTGCAATTTGGATGGTCGCATCCTGCTCTACAACAACCAAGCGCGTTTGCAAAGTCGGGCCTTGTCCGGTGCGGTGGGAGGCGGAGTGGAGTTGATGGGTTTGGGTCGATCCATTTACGGTGTGTTTGATCGCAAGCTCGTTGCGCATGCCCTGGAGAACATCCAAGAGCGCATGTCGCGCGGTGCGGCTTCACCCTCGGCGCAGTTCGTGACCACCACCGCTGCTGGCCAGTTGCTGCGGGTGCAGATGGCCCCGGTGCGTGCGGTGGGTGCGGCCGATGCCACGACCCCATTGGGTGGATTTGTGTTGATGATGGAAAACATCACACGTGACTTCCAAAGCGAGTCGGCCCGAGACCACGTGCTCAACACCCTGACCGAAGGTACCCGATCGGCCTTGGCGAACATGCAAGCGGCCTTGGACATGTTGGATTACCCCGATCTGGACGCGGCCATGCGAAGCCGCTTTTTGGGTGTCTTGGGTGAAGAAACACGGCGCATGAGCCAGCGCTTGGCCGAGTTGGAGAACGGTGCGGCAGCCGATTTGAAAACGCGCTGGCCCATGGAAGACATGTTGGGCGAGGATTTGCTCAAAGCGCTGCTGCGGCAGATGCAATCGCAATTGGCGGTGCCGGTGACGTTGACCGACGTCGATGCCAGTGTGTGGCTCAAGGTTGAAAGTTTTTCCTTGATGCAGGCGGTCGCCTATTTGGCCACTCGTTTGATCGACGAATTCGATGTCAAGTTTTTGCAATTGCGCTTGGCCCCTGCCACTTTGCCCGGTCATGAAGGCCGAAAGGCCCACTTGGACCTGATTTGGAGTGGGCAGGCCATGAGCACCGAAACGGTCATGAGCTGGGAGTTGGATGCCATGCGCCAAGGTGCCGATGGCAGCTTGTTGTCGGTCCGCGATGTGGTGGAGCGTCACGGTGGTGCGTTTTGGTTTGAGCGTGAACGCGCTCGCCATCAAGCGTTTTTCCGTTTTCTCTTACCCTTGGCCAGTCCACAAGAGCAGCTCGATGCGGCCACCTTTGTGCGCAACGACAGCCGACCCGAGTTTTACGATTTCGACTTGTTCCAAGCCACGGCCCAATCGCGTGAGCTCGACGATCGTTTGCTCACCGAGTTGGCCTACACCGTTTTTGACACCGAGACCACAGGCTTGAACCCCTCTCAAGGCGACGAGATCATTCAAATGGGTGCGACGCGCATCGTCAATGGCAAGCTCCTGAGCCAAGAGTGTTTTGAGCAGTTGATTGACCCTCAACGCAGCATTCCTGCCGCCACCATCCCCATCCACGGTATCGAGCCGCACATGGTGGCGGGTAAGCCCACGATTGCCAAAGTCTTGCCAGCTTTCCATGCCTTTGCTCAGGACACGGTGCTGGTGGCGCACAACGCAGCGTTTGACATGCGCTTTCTCCAGCTCAAAGAAAAAAGCACCGGTGTGGTCTTTGATCAACCCGTTTTGGATACCTTGCTTTTGTCGGCGGTGGTGCATCCCAACCAAGAGTCCCACCGCTTGGAGGCGATCGCCGAACGTTTCAACGTCACGGTGATGGGGCGGCACACAGCCATGGGCGACGCGATGGTTACTGCTGAGGTCTTCCTCAAGCTGATTCCCTTGTTGGCCGAGAAAGGCATTCGCACCTTGGGGCAAGCCCGAGAGGCGGCGCAGAAAACCTATTACGCTCGGCTGAAATACTGAAGGTTCAGAAGCGGCCAGCTTGGTAGCGTTGTCCCAAGATATCTTGAAGCGACGCCACCACGCGAAACGCGTCCTTGAGCTGCGTTCGCTCGAAGTTGGAAATTTCCACGGGGTGCAAAAAGTTGTCAGGCTTGCGCTGCTGCAAAATTTGTCGCGCTTGGTGCTGGATGCGAACAAAGGCCAAGAACTCCAAAGCGTCGCGCAGATCGCGAGCACTCTGTTCACTGATGGCCCCGCTGGCGGCCGCGCTTTGTAAGCGGTCGTGGGTGTTCACGGCCGTATCACCCCCGGCCAGGGCGTACACACGGGCCAAATCGACGATGGGCACGATGCCGTTGTGCTTGAGGTCGATGGTACCGCGGTTGGCACCGCTGCGGATGGTGCTCAAGCCATTGAACCAATTCAGGGGCGGGCGGTGGGTGAGCGCGTTGCCCACCATATAGGCTAAGAAAATGCTGTTGCCTTGGGTGCGTTGCAACACCTGCCGATGCAGATCCTCGGCCATGGCCATGTTGCCGTGGATGGCGCGCCAGTCGAACCACACACAGGTCAGCATGAGCGACTTGGGGTCGGGCTGGGACGTCCAGCGCGCGAACAGGTCGAGCCACTGTTGGCGCGGTAAGCGCCAAGTGGGTGTCATGGCCATCATTTCGCCAGGGCAATAGATGTAACCACAAGCGTCCAAGCCGTCACACACAAACTGGGCCAAGGCCTTGAAGTACTCGCCGTGTTGGGCCTCGTCGTAGCGGTCGTCGAGCACCATGCAGTTGTCTTGATCGGACTTGGCGGTTTGTTCGCTGCGCGCTTGTGAGCCCGCGGCCACCCACACGTAGTCGATGGGCGCTGGGCCCAATTGCGCTTCACCCAGTTGCAGCAAGCGCGTGGTCAAGGCGTCGGTGATGGCCGTGATGATGTGGCCGGTGTTGTAGGCCGAGGCATCGGCGGCGGCCAGGTTTTGCTGCAGACGCTTGATTTTGGTGGCCACCTGCTGCAGGCCTTCGATGCTGGTTTGTTTGTAGATGTCACCGGCCATGTAGACCGCGGACGTGCTGTGTTGCTCGGTCAGGTCGGTGGCGGTGATCATGCCCACCACGCGCTGCTGGTCCAGCACGGGCACGTGGTGGATGTTGTGACGTGCCATCAACAGCAAGGCATCAAAGGCAGGGGCTTTGATGTCCACCGACAGGGGCGCCAAAGTGGCGATATCCGCGATGGGCCGTTGGATGTCCATGCCCATGGCCACCACGCGGTTGCGCAAATCGCGGTCGGTGATCAGACCAAACAGCGTGCCTTGCTCTTCGATCAGCACCGACGAGACGCGCAACTCACTCATGAGCTGGGCTGCGGCTTGAATGCTGGTGCTCGGCGGCAGGGTGATGGGGGTGCGCTTGATCAATTGGCGCACAGGGGTGGTCATCAAATTCAAGGCGGGGTCGCTGGCGGGTGTCATGGTCATGGTTCATCCTACACCGTCCCAAAGGCCTGATCCCCGGGTATTCCCCGAGTATCGATTGACATGGATCAGGTCTTGCGCGGTATTTTCGTCAGAGGGGGGTAAGTTCTTCCATCAGAATCGGGCCATGTTGTCTTCTTTTGCATTATGTTGGGTCTCGAGCCCGACCCGCGTTCTGTGCTTTGGATGATTTTGACCGCCAAATTGTTGGTCGAAGTGGCCTTGTTGTCCTTGTTGGGGCAGCTGCTTTTGGGCTGGCTCATCGGTGCGCGACGTCAAGACAACGCGATTTACCGGATCTTGCAAACCGTGGCCATGCCTGCCCAACGTTTGGCCGATGCGGTCTCGCCCCATTGGGTGCTTGCCCAGCACCGACCATTGGTGGCTTTGGTTGTGTTGACCTTTGCTTGGTTATCGTTGGCGCTGGCCAAAATCGTGCATTGTTTGGACGCGGGTGTGGCCCGCTGTTTGTCATGAAGACTTTTGTGTGGCGTCTGCGTTTGACCTTGGCCTTGTGGCGTGCACGCCCTGAGAGGGTGTTGGCCTGTGTGGACGATTGGCTCCAAGAACAACCCGACCACCCCCACGCCTTGGCCACCAGCGCCCATTGGCTGGCCAAGACCCAAGATTGGGAAGGGGCTGCTCGCGTGTTTCAGCGCCTGCTCAGCTTGCAGCCGAACGTGGCCGATCATTGGTTCAATGCTGGCTTTGTGCACCAACGTTTGGGGCATTTGACACAAGCCCAAGCAGATTTTGAAACCGCTACCCAGATCAACCCCCAATTGGACCGCGCATGGTATGGCTTGGGTGTCGTGCGCATTGCCTTGGGCGACCTCGAGGGGGCAGAGCAAGCCTTGCGACGCAACACCGAGTTGCAACCCATGGGGCCTTTGGCTTGGTATCAGTTGGCGCACCTGCACCGCGAACGCGGTGAGCACAGCCAAGCCGAAGAGGTGTTGAACCATTTGCGTGGTTTTGAGCCGCGCGTGGCGCAGCAGGTCGAACGCGAATGGGCAGGGCAGACCGTATGAGTTCATCACCCACGCCTGAAACCTTGGGGCGGTACTGGCGAACCAATCTGCGCTGGATCGCTGGCCTGATGCTGATTTGGTTTGTGGTCAGTTTTGTGTTCGTGTTTTTTGCACGCGACTTGAATTTCCAGTTCTTGGGTTGGCCATTCGGTTTTTGGATGGCAGCCCAAGGGGCTTTGTTGGTCTATGGCGTGTTGGTGGCGGTCTATGCATGGGTCATGCACCGCGCCGATATGGCCCACGGCGTCCAAGAGCGCGAGGACTGAGGCATGCCCCTTTTGCCCAAATTGTCCAGCGCGTCGGTGGCCAAAGGCTTGTTCCGAGCGCAGCTCAACAAGGTGTACCGCTGGTACGCCGGTGGGTTCTTCTTGTTCGTGCTGGTCTTGGCGGTGCTCGAACAGTGGGGCTTGTCGCGCGAATGGATCGGCTTTGTGTTCATGTTCGCGACCATCGGTTTGTACGCCGGCATTGGCATCATGAGTCGCACCACCGATGCCGCCGAATACTACGTGGCGGGTCGACGCGTACCGGCCATCTACAACGGCATGGCCACCGGCGCCGACTGGATGTCTGCGGCTTCTTTCATTGGTTTGGCTGGTACTTTGTACTTGCAAGGTTTCAACGGTTTGGCCTTCGTGATGGGCTGGACGGGTGGCTATTGTTTGGTCGCTTTTTTCTTGGCGCCTTACCTGCGCAAATTTGGGCAGTTCACCATCCCCGATTTTTTGGGTGAGCGTTACGGGGGGCGTGCCCCACGCTTGTTGGGCATAGGTGCGGCCATCGTGTGCTCATTTATTTACGTGGTGGCCCAAATTTATGGTGTCGGTCTGATCACCTCGCGCTTGACCGGTGTGGCTTTTGAGCTCGGAGTCTTCTTGGGTTTGGGCGGAATTTTGGTTTGTTCCTTTTTGGGGGGCATGCGCGCCGTCACCTGGACGCAAGTGGCCCAATACGTCATCCTGATCGCGGCCTACATGACGCCGGTGGTTTGGCTGTCGGTCAAACAAACCCAGGTACCGCTGCCGCAGTTGGTGTATGGCCAACAACTGCAGCAGGTCACTGAACAAGAGCGGCGTTTGAGTCAAGACCCCAAAGAGCTGGAGGTCCAAGGTCTCTACCGCGAACGCTCGCAGGCCTTGGCCCAGCAATTGGAAAATCCCGTGGCGGCTTTGGCTGCCGAGCGGCGCAATGCCCAAGAACGCATCAACCAATTGCGCGCCATCGATGCCAATCCCGCAGCGCTGACACAAGCCGAGAAGCATCTGTCCTCATTACCCAAAAACGACATCGCCGCAGAGGCGTTGTGGCGCAGCCAAAAAGCCGAGGCCGACACCAAATCTCAGCCACTCAACGGTATGGCCCCTCACGCACAAGCTTTTTTGGGTGATCCCCAAGGCAGTGAAGCCGAACAAAGCTTGTTTGACCTGTCGCGTCGGAACTTTTTGGCTTTGGTGTTTTGCTTGATGGTGGGTACGGCGGCTTTGCCCCACATTTTGATGCGCTATTACACCGTGCCGAGTGTGCGGGAGGCGCGCGAATCGGTGGCCTGGTCCTTGTTGTTCATCATCTTGCTCTACATCACCGCACCCGCGCTGGCGGTGATGGTGAAGTTTGAGGTCTTCCACGTTTTGGTGGGCACGCCCTTCAACGAGTTGCCGAGTTGGTTGGCTGCTTGGAACAAGGTCGACCCCAGCCTGCTATCGATCAACGACATCAACGCCGATGGAATACTGCAACTCAATGAACTGACCATCGGTGGCGATATCGTTGTGCTGGCCATGCCCGAGATCGCCGGACTGCCCTATGTGATCTCGGGTTTGGTCGCCGCTGGGGGCTTGGCAGCGGCCTTGTCCACGGCCGATGGTTTGCTCTTGACCATCGCCAACGCTTTGAGCCACGACCTCTATTACAAGATGATCGACCCCAATGCTTCCACGGTGCGTCGGGTCACGATCTCCAAAGTCTTGTTGCTGGTGGTGGCCTTGTTGGCCGCTTACATCGCGGCCCAAAAGCCCGCCGACATTTTGTTTTTGGTCTCGGCGGCCTTTTCCATCGCGGCGGCCGCGTTTTTCCCGGTCTTGGTGCTGGGCATTTTTTGGAAAAGAGCGACCGGCACTGCCGCTTCGTTGGCCATGGTGGCTGGCGTAGGCATTACCTTGTATTACATGGTGTCCACGCAAACTTGGTTGCGTGAGGTGTTTGGTGTGACAGACCCGGTGGAGTTGTGGTGGGGCATTCAGCCGATCGCTGCTGGGGTGTTCGGCGTGCCCTTGGGCTTTTTGGTGCTGGTGGTGGTGAGTTGGGTTACCCCACCCCCGCGCCGAGCCGAACGAGAGTGGGTGGAGTTTGTGCGCTACCCGAACCTGCGTGGACCGAAAAACTGACAGGCCAGTCGAAGTTTGCTAGAATCGTGGGCTTGCCTTGCCGTACCCCTTGTCGACGCTGGGGGCGGCTTTTTTCATCCACAAGGAGAGTCTATGCGTCATTACGAAATCGTCATGCTGATCCATCCGGATCAAAGCGAGCAAGTTGCAGCCATGCTGGAACGCTACAAGGGCATGATCACCACCGGCGGCGGCAAAATCCACCGCGTTGAAGACTGGGGCCGTCGTCAGATGGCTTACCAAATCAACAAGCTGTCCAAGGCCCATTACCTGTGCCTGAACATCGAAGCCGACCAGGCCGTGATGGGTGAGCTTGAGCACGCCTTCAAGTTCAACGATGCCGTGTTGCGTCACCTGACCGTGTTGAAGAAGAAAGCCGAAACCGGCCCCTCTTCGATGATGAAGTCGGTCGAGCGTGAAGAAGCACGCAAGTCGCAACAACAACCGCAGGAACACGCAGCCTAAGGTCTGCGGCGCCAAACGTCAGAAAGGGTGAACGCACTCCAGTTGTCCGCCACCGTGGTCCAGGTTCAAAGCCTGCGCTACACACCGGCCGGCATCCCCGTCATCAACTTGGTGCTTGAGCACGAGTCGGTGGCCTTGGAGCTCGACACACCCCGTCAGGTGAAGCTGCAACTGAGGGCCGTGGCCTTTGGTTCTCAAGCCGAAACCTTGTCCCGCCAAGGACTCGATTCGGTTGGTGAGTTTCACGGGTTTCTGGCCAATGCGCGCAACAGCAAAGGCGTTGTGTTTCACATCCAAGATTTCAGCAAGACATAGGAAGGCCCATCATGGCTGCACCCAAACGTTTCAACAAAGACAAGCGCCCCAAGCGCAACACCCAATCGCTGCTCTTCAAGCGCAAGCGTTTCTGCCGCTTCACCGTGGCCAACGTGGAAGAAGTTGACTACAAAGACGTCGACGTTCTGCGTGACTTCATTGCCGAAAACGGCAAGATCATCCCCGCGCGCCTGACCGGCACCCGCGCGATTTACCAACGTCAGGTGGACACCGCCATCAAGCGTGCGCGCTTCTTGGCCATGTTGCCTTACAGCGACCAGCACCGCGTCTGAAAGAGAGCCTGACATGCAAATCATCCTGCTCGACAAAGTTGTCAACCTCGGCGCCTTGGGCGATGTGGTCAAAGTCAAAGACGGTTACGCCCGTAACTTCTTGATCCCTTCGGGCCGCGCCCGTCGCGCCACACAATCGGCCATCGCCGAATTCGAAGCACGCCGTGCCGAACTCGAAAAAGCCGCTGCTGCCAAATTGGCCGAAGCCCAAGCTTTGGGCGAAAAAGTCGCTGGTACCGTCCTCAAGCTGACCCAAAAGGCTGGCGTGGATGGCCGCTTGTTCGGTTCTGTGACCAACCACGACATCGCCGATGGCTTGAACAAGCTCGGCTTTGCAGTGGCCAAGTCGCAAATCCGCATGCCCCATGGTCCTTTGAAGTTGGTCGGTGAATACACCGTCAACGTGTCGCTGCACACCGACGTGTCGGTGGAAGTGGCCATTCAAGTGATCGGCGAGACCGCCTAAGACCTCCTCGGTCTGAAGAACAGCCGCAGGCCCCTCGCGGGGCGCTGCGGCTTTTTTGTGGGCAACACCCAACTTGTTCCACACCAAATCCCTTGTATTTCCCCTGCTTGTACAGGACTTGTCCACAGGCTTATCCCATGACGCAAAGGCCCGCTGCGCGTAACATGGAGGGCTTCACAGGATTGCCATGTCTGCCATTTTTAACAGCCCCTTTCCACCGTTCGACCCCAGCATGGGGGAGGGCGACAGCAGCATTGATCGACAAATTGCGCAGCTGCGCGTGCCGCCTCACTCTTTGGAGGCCGAGTCCAGCGTGTTGGGTGGTTTGTTGCTCGACAACGGGGCTTGGGACCGTGTCTCTGACCTGATCCAAGAGGCCGATTTTTATCGTTACGAACACCGACTGGCTTACGGCGCCATGGAGAAGTTGATCAACGCCAACAAGCCAGCCGACGTGATCACGGTGTTCGAGCATTTGCAGAGCCAAGGCAAGGCTGGCGAAGTCGGTGGTTTGGCGTACCTTAACGCCCTGGCCCAATACGTTCCGAGCGCAGCCAACATCCGCCGCTACGCAGAAATCGTTCGCGAGCGCGCCATTTTGCGCAAGTTGGTCACCGCCAGCGACGAAATCGCCACCGCCGCCTTCAACACCCAAGGCCGCCCGGTCGACAAAATTCTGGACGAGGCCGAACAAAAAATCTTCCACATTGGCGAAGAAGGCTCGCGCATGCAAGAGGGCTTCCAAGGCATGGACACCTTGGTGGTGGATTTGCTCGATCGCGTTGAAGAGATGGCGGCCAACCCCAACGACATCACCGGTGTGCCCACCGGTTTTGTCGATTTGGATCGCATGACCGCCGGCCTGCAAGCGGGCGACTTGGTGGTCTTGGCTGCGCGTCCTTCCATGGGCAAGACCGCGTTTGCCATCAACATCGCCGAGCATGTGGCCTTGAACGAGGGCTTGCCGGTGGCGGTGTTCTCCATGGAAATGGGTGCTTCGCAATTGGCGGTGCGTATCGTCGGCTCGATCGGGCGCATCAACCAAAGCCACTTGCGCAACGGCAAACTCACCGACGACGAATGGCCGCGCCTGAGCGAAGCCATCGAGAAGCTGCGCAACGTGTCGTTGCACATCGACGAGACCCCAGGCTTGTCGGCCAGTGTGTTGCGCGCCAACGCCCGACGTTTGTCGCGCAAATGCGGCAAGCTCGGCTTGATCGTGGTGGACTATTTGCAGCTCATGAGCGGCAGCGGGTCGGATGGTGACAACCGTGCCTCCGAACTCGGCGAAATTTCGCGGGGCTTGAAGATGCTGGCCAAAGAGCTGCAGTGCCCCGTCATCGCTTTGTCGCAGCTCAACCGCAGCGTGGAGACCCGAACCGACAAGCGCCCCATGATGAGCGATTTGCGCGAATCCGGCGCCATCGAGCAAGACGCGGACATCATCATGTTCATCTACCGCGACGAGTACTACACGCGCGACGCATGCAAAGAACCCGGCGTGGCCGAGATCATCATCGGCAAGCAGCGCAACGGCCCCACCGGTGTGGTCAAACTGGCCTTCTTGAACCAGTTGACCCGCTTTGAAAGCCTGGCGGGCGGCGGCGACTTCTGATCGCCCTGCGCCCCAGACTCGGGGCCCTCTTAGAGCACGTCGCTCGCAAAGTCGGCCAAGCGCGAACGCTCGCCGCGCGCCAAAGTGATGTGCCCGCCGTGGGGCCAGCCCTTGAAACGGTCCACCGCGTAGGTCAGCCCGGATGAGCCTTCGGTCAGGTAAGGTGTGTCGATTTGGGCCAAGTTGCCCATGCAAATGATCTTGGTGCCAGGGCCAGCGCGGGTGATCAAGGTCTTCATCTGCTTGGGCGTCAAGTTTTGCGCCTCGTCGATGATGACGTACTTGTTCATGAAGGTGCGACCGCGCATGAAGTTCATGCTCTTGATCTTGATGCGGCTCTTGATGAGCTCGTTCGTGGCCGCGCGGCCCCACTCACCGGCGTTGCCGCCGTCGCCTTTGGCCAAGAATTCCAAGTTGTCGTCCAAGGCGCCCATCCAGGGGCCCATTTTTTCTTCTTCGGTGCCAGGCAGAAAGCCGATGTCTTCGCCCACGCTCACCGTGGCGCGGGTCATGATGATCTCGGTGTAGCGGCGGTCGTCCAGCACTTGGGTCAAACCGGCGGCCAAAGCCATGAGGGTTTTGCCGGTGCCCGCGGTCCCCGTGAGGGTCACGAAGTCCACCTCAGGGTCCATCAGGATGTTCATGGCGAAGTTTTGTTCGCGGTTGCGACTGGTCACACCCCAGACCGCGTTTTTCAGGTGCGCATAGTCCTTGAGTGTGCGCAAGACCGCGGTTTTACCTTGGATTTCGGTCACGCGGGCGTACAGCGAGGGCTCGCCCGGGGCTTCGAAATACACAAATTGGTTGATGTGGAATTGCGCCACCGACGGGCCACTGACCCGGTAAAAAGTGTGGCTGCCGTTTTGCCAGCTCTCGATGGTTTTGCTTTGGCGCGTCCAGAAGTCGCTGGGCAAGGCCAAGGCGCCCGAGTACAACAATTCGCCATCGTCCAGGGTTTTGTCGTTTTCGTAGTCTTCCGCTGCCAAACCCAAAGCGCGGGCTTTGACGCGCATGTTGATGTCCTTGGACACCAAGATCACCTCACGTTGGGGGTACTTGTCGCGCAGGGCTTGAACGACGCCCAAGATTTGGTTGTCGGCCTTGCCTTGGGGCAGGCTGCTGGGCAGATCGTTGTTCAGGGGCTCGGTTTGGAAAAACATCGAACCGCGCGCCGCCGTGTGTCCCGTGCTGGCCAAGGCAATGCCTTGCGTCAGGTCGCCGCCTTGTTGGGCCACCAAGGCGTCCAAGGTCCGGCTGGTTTGGCGGCCGTTTCGCGCCACTTCGGTCATGCCTTTTTTGTGACCATCGAGCTCCTCGAGCACGATCATGGGCAAGAAGATGTCGTGTTCCTCAAAGCGGAACAAGCTCATGGGGTCGTGCAACAAGACGTTGGTGTCGAGCACGAACAGGCGGCTTGGCCCGATTTTTCCGCGCCGTTGCTTCGAAGACGCTCGGGGTGCTGGGTTAGGCTGGGGTATTGCGGTTGCCGTGGTCGGGGCAGACACTGGTGCCAGGACTCGCTCGGCCACGTCAGGGGCTGGGGTGTTGACACTTTTGGTTTTGCGCGTGGACTTGGTTTTGGCGCTGGGGGCTGTGGGTGTGGATGCGGTGATACCGTAGGCGGATGCAGACACTCGGGCGGCGCGTTGGGTGGGGGCTGGAGGCAGTGGCATGTAGCGGTCGGGTCAGAGAGGGAAAAACGGGCAAGCCCAAAAACTAAAAGCCGCCGGACATGCCGGGCGGCTTGGTGTGTGAGGCATTGGTTGCGGATGGCGCAAGGTCATGAAACCATTATGCATGACGCTCATGACCGATTGTGGGCGTTCAACCAGAGGGGTTTTCCCCCAGTCATTACCGCCGGTGGGGCGGCGCAAGATCAACCGGCTTTTTTCAGCGCTTTCACGGCCTTGAGTACTTCTTCGACGTGCCCCGGCACCTTCAGGCCGCGCCATTCTTGTTTGAGCACACCATCGGGTCCGAGCAAAAAAGTGCTGCGCTCGATGCCCTTAACCTTTTTGCCGTACATGATCTTGTTTTTGACCACGCCGAACATGTGGCACATTTTTTCTTCGGTGTCCGCGATCAACTCAAATGGCAATTCGAGCTTGGTTTTGAAATCGTCGTGTGATTTCATGTTGTCGCGCGAGACACCGAACACCTGTGCACCGGCTTTAACGAAATCTTTGTACTTGTCCCGAAACTGCATCGCTTCGGTGGTGCAACCGGGTGTGTTGTCCTTGGGGTAGAAGTACAAAATCACCGTTTGACCCAAGTGGGTTTGGTTGCTGACTTTGACGCCGCCGGTGGCCTGAGCCTCGAATTCTGGGATGGGTTTGTTGACAACAACTGCCATATTCTGTGCGTGCCCTGACGATATAAAAATGGTGTTTCTGGGCGGCTGGCGCGTCAGCCCGTCCCCGAACCCTTGTGAGGTTTGGCGTTTGTTTTGGCATTTCTGCCCCTACAAACTGCCAACGAAACAATCCCGTATTTTAACCTGTTTGGATCACACGCGCCCGGGGCCACCGGGATTGAGCAAGGCCAGTACCACACGACGGCCCTCGGCAGCCAAGATGTTGTAGGTGCGACAGGCCGCAGGCGTGTCCATGGTCTCCACACCAATGCCTTGCTGCATCAGGCCTTGCAGCGCGCTGGGGTGTGGAAAGGTCAGCCGAGGGCCGCTGCCGAAAAGCACCAACTCGGGTGGCAATTGGTCTGTCTGGGACAAAGCCGAGAAGTCATCGGTGCTGGGTGTGTCGCTGGCGCGCTGCCATGGGTGGCGCACACCGCTGGCGCTGAGCACCCAGTCGCCTTCGTGGCGTTGGCCGTCGATGGCGATCCAACCCTCACCATGGGCGGTGACGACGGGGGTGTCGGAGCGGTCGGCGTGCAATTTCATGGTGGGCGTCTGGCGGGCAAAAACAGCGTGGTTCTGTGGTTAAATCGAAGGCTTTTCGGCCCTCAGAGCCACCTAATATACCGCCGACATCGCGCCCGCCGGGAGGCCTCTTTTGAAAACCATTCGCAAATCCGCCAAATTGGCCAATGTCTTGTACGACGTGCGGGGCCCCATCGTCGAAGTGGCCAAGCAAATGGAGGACGAAGGCCAAAAAATCATCAAACTCAACATCGGCAACTTGGCGCCGTTTGGTTTTGATGCCCCCGAAGAAATCCAGCAGGACATGATCCGCAACTTGCCCAACTCCTCGGGCTATTCGGACAGCAAGGGCATTTTCTCGGCGCGCAAAGCCGTCATGCACGAGACCCAGAAGCAGGGCATCGCGGGTGTGGGTTTGGACGATATTTATTTGGGCAACGGCGCGAGTGAGCTCATCAGCATGGCCACCATGGCCTTGCTTGACGATGGCGATGAGCTCTTGGTGCCTTCGCCCGATTACCCGCTGTGGACCGCTGCGGTCAGTTTGGCGGGTGGGCGGCCCGTGCACTATGTGTGCGACGAAGCCAACGGCTGGATGCCCAGTTTGGACGACATCCGCGCCAAGATCACACCACGCACCAAAGGTTTGGTCGTCATCAACCCCAACAACCCCACCGGCGCTTTGTACAGCGTCGAGTTGCTGCAAGCCTTGGTCAAATTGGCACGCGAACACGGCTTGGTGCTCTTGGCCGATGAGGTCTACGACAAGGTCTTGTACGAAGACGCCCAGCACACCGCGATTGCCAGCTTGTCCACGGATGTGCTCACCATCACCTTTAACTCGCTGTCCAAGTCCTACCGCGCTTGTGGTTACCGTGCGGGCTGGATGGTGGTCTCGGGCGACAAGGGTGCGGCGAGGGATTACATTGAAGGCGTGAACATGTTGGCCAACATGAAGTTGGGCTCCAACGTGCCGGGCCAGTACGCCATTCAAACCGCGTTGGGGGGTTATCAAAGCATCCAAGACTTGGTCAAAGAGGGTGGGCGTTTGCGCCGCCAGCGCGATTTGGCCTACGAACTCATCACCGCCATCCCGGGCGTGAGTTGTGTCAAACCCATGGCGGCGCTCTACATGTTCCCCAAACTCGATCCGGTGATGTACCCGATCGAGGACGACCGCCAATTCTTCATGGAAGTGCTCAAAGCCACCCGCGTCATGCTGGTGCAGGGCTCGGGTTTCAACTTCCCCGACCAGCAGCATTTCCGCATTGTGTTTTTGCCGCACGAGGCCGATTTGCGCGAAGCCATTGAACGGCTCGCGCAGTTTTTGGCGAATTGGCGTGTGCGACACGGGACCGCCAAGGCCTGATTTATTTTTTTGAACAGATGGAACAGATGAAAGCAATACAAGTCGGCGTGATGGGTTTGGGCACCGTGGGTGGCGGTGTGTTTGAGGTGCTGCGCCGCAACCAAGAAGAGATTCGCCGCCGCGCCGGTCGTGGTATTGAAGTGACCATGGTGAGCCGCCGCGACGTGGTCAAGGCCCGCGCTTTGGTGGGTGATGCGGCCCAAGTGGTGGCCGATCCGCGCGCCATCATCGCCAACCCCGAGATTGACATCGTCGTGGAGTTGATTGGCGGTTACGACTTGGCACGCGAATTGGTGCTTGAGGCCATTGCCGCTGGCAAACACGTGGTCACGGCCAACAAGGCCTTGCTCGCCGTGCACGGCACCGAGATTTTTGAAGCCGCCAGCGCCAAGGGCGTGATGGTGGCGTTTGAAGCGGCCGTGGCCGGTGGCATTCCGATCATCAAGGCCTTGCGCGAAGGCCTGACCGCCAACCGCATCCAGTGGCTCGCCGGCATCATCAATGGCACGACCAACTTCATCTTGTCCGAGATGCGCGACAAGGGCTTGGATTTCGACGTGGTGCTCAAAGAAGCGCAGCGTTTGGGTTACGCCGAAGCCGATCCCACGTTTGACATCGAAGGCGTGGACGCGGCGCACAAGGCCACCATCATGAGTGCCATCGCGTTCGGCATTCCGGTTCAGTTCGACAAGGCCCACATCGAAGGCATCACGAAGCTGGGCGCGGCCGACATCCGCTACGCTGAGCAACTGGGCTACCGCATCAAACTCTTGGGCGTGACCAAGCGCCGCGACACCGGCATTGAGCTGCGCGTTCACCCCACGCTGGTGCCGTCCAAGCGACTGATAGCCAACGTCGAAGGCGCGATGAACGCCGTGGTGGTGCAGGGCGATGCCGTGGGCAGCACGCTCTACTATGGCAAAGGCGCGGGTAGCGAGCCCACGGCCAGCGCCGTGATCGCCGACCTGGTGGACGTGACCCGCTTGCACACCGCGGATCCGCAAAACCGCGTGCCACACCTGGCCTTCCAGCCCGACGCCATGAGCCCCTTGCCGATCTTGCCCATGGACGAGGTCGTCACCAGCTATTACCTGCGTTTGCGCGTGGCCGACCAGGCCGGCGTGTTGGCCAAGGTCACGGGTATTTTGGCGGCCGCCAACATCAGCATCGACGCGGTCTTGCAGCGCGAGGCCGACGAGGTCTGCGCCGAGGGTGGTGAGCCGCAAACCGACGTCATCATCCTCACGCACGACACGCGCGAAGGCACGATGAACACCGCCTTGGCTCAAATGCAAGCTTTGCCCACGGTGCTCGCACCCATCACCCGCATCCGCAAAGAAGAATTGAACTGAACATGCTGTACCTGAGCACCCGCGGTCACCCTGAGCGCAAACGGTTTTGCCAAATCTTGCTCGAGGGCTTAGCGCCCGACGGCGGCCTGTACCTTCCTGAGGTCTACCCCCAAGTCGACGCCACCACCTTGGCGCGTTGGCGCGTGGTCTTGAAAGAGCAGGGTTACGCCGCTTTGGCCTTTGAGGTCCTGTCGCTCTACATCGACGACATTCCCGCGGCCGATCTGCGCGCCTTGTGCGCCAAGACTTACACCGCCGAGGTCTACGGTACCGAAGCCATCGTGCCCTTGAAGCCGCTCGAAGACGGTGTGTGGTTGGAGGCCCTATCCAACGGCCCGACCCTGGCCTTCAAAGACATGGCCATGCAGTTGCTGGGCAACCTGTTTGAATACGAACTGGCGCGCCGTGGCGAGCAGCTCAACATCTTGGGTGCGACCAGCGGCGACACCGGCAGCGCAGCCGAGTACGCCATGCGCGGCAAGCGAGGCGTGCGAGTCTTCATGCTCAGCCCGCACGGGCGCATGAGCGCGTTCCAGCAAGCGCAGATGTTCAGCCTCATGGACGAGAACATTCACAACATCGCCATCGAAGGCGTGTTCGACGACTGCCAAGACATCGTCAAAAACGTCAGCAACGACCACGCCTTCAAGCAGCAATACAAGATCGGCACGGTCAACTCCATCAACTGGGCGCGTTTGCTCGCGCAGGTGGTGTATTACTTCGCGGGCTACTTCCAAGCCACACAGAACAACACGCAGCGCGTGAGCTTCAGCGTGCCCTCGGGCAACTTCGGTAATGTGTGTGCCGGTCACGTGGCGCGGCAAATGGGTTTGCCCATCGACCGCCTGATTGTGGCCACCAACGAAAACGACGTGCTCGACGAGTTCTTCCGCACTGGTGTTTACCGCGTGCGCGGCAGCGCCGACACGTTTGAGACCTCCAGCCCCTCGATGGACATTTCCAAGGCCAGCAACTTCGAGCGCTTTGTGTTCGATTTGCTGGGCCGCGACGGTGCCCGCGTGGCCGATTTGTTCGGCCCACAACTCGCCCGCCAAGGCCGCTTCGATGTCTCGGCCGATCCCGCGTTCGCGCAAGCCCGCACGCGCTACGGCTTTGTGAGCGGCAAGAGCACGCATGCCAACCGCTTGGCCACCATCCGCGACACCTTTGAGCGTTTTGGAGTGACCATCGACACCCACACCGCCGATGGCCTGAAGGTCGCGCGTGAGCACGCCATGCCCGGTCAAACCTTGGTGGTGTTGGAAACCGCCTTGCCCATCAAGTTCGCCGAGACCATCCGCGAGGCCTTGGGCCACGACCCCGAGCGGCCCGCCAAATTCAACGGCATTGAGGCCTTGCCCAAGCGCGTGGTCGTGATGCCCGCCAACACCGATCAGGTCAAGGCGTTCGTGCGCGCCCATTGCCCCAAGCCATGAACACCCGAGCCCCAGCCCTGATGACGCTGGAAGAGGCCTTGCAGCGGGTCTTGGACGCCGCAACGCCCCTGGGCCGCAGCGAGTGGGTGCCGCTCTTGCAAGCCGATGGCCGGGTCTTGGCGCAAGACGTGGTGTCCGAGTTGCAAGTGCCCCCCCACGACAACTCGGCCATGGACGGTTACGCCGTGCGCGCCGCAGAGGTCGTGGCGGGCCAATCGGCCACCGTCTCGCAGCGCATCGCGGCCGGCCACGCCGCCAACCCTTTGTTGCCCGGTACCTGCGCGCGCATCTTCACAGGGGCGCCCATGCCCGCCGGCGCCGATGCGGTGGTGATGCAAGAAGACGTCGAGGCCTTGGATGGGCAGGTGCGCTGGCTCAAACCCGTCACGTCCGGCGCCCATGTGCGCCGCGCCGGCGAAGACGTGGCGCTGGGCGCCGTGGTCTTGCGGGCGGGTGACCGCCTCACGCCCGCGGGCGTGGGCTTGGCCGCCAGTTTGGGTGTGGCCCAGCTGTGTGTGGCCCAACGTCCCCGCGTGGCCCTTTTGACCACCGGCGACGAGCTGGTCATGCCCGGCACCACCGCCCCGCGCGACATGGCCCCCGGCCACATCTACAACAGCAACCGCTTTGTGCTCAGCAGCTTGCTGCAGCGATTGGGTTGCGAGGTCTCGGACCTGGGCAATGTGCCCGACAGCCGAGACGCCACCGTGGCGGCCTTGCGCGACGCCGCTGAGCAGCAAGACCTCATCCTCAGCAGCGGCGGGGTGTCGGTGGGCGAAGAAGACCACGTCAAACCGGCCGTTCAGACGCTGGGTTCGCTGGACCTGTGGCAAGTGGCCATGAAGCCGGGCAAGCCTTTCGCCCTCGGGCGTGTGCACGCCCAGGAGGGTGCGCCCGCCTGCCACTTCATCGGCTTGCCGGGCAACCCAGTGTCGAGTTGGGCCACCTTGCTCTTGTTGGTGCGCCCTTTTGTGCGTCGCTTGCAAGGCGCGAGCAGTGGCCTGGGCTTGCCCACGCCTTTGGCTTTGCCGGCGCATTTCGATTGGCCCCGGGCGGATAAGCGGCGCGAGTTTTTGCGCGTGCGCCGCAACGCCCAAGGCGGCTTGGATGTGTTCCCGAACCAAAGCTCCGGCGTGTTGACTTCGGCGTTTTGGGCCGATGGTTTGGTCGACAACCCCGCGGGCACGACCATCGCACACGGACAAATCGTTGACTACCTGCCCTTGGCCGATTGGGGCGTTTGAAGGCCACACCATGCACATCACCTTGCGCTACTTTGCCTCCATCCGAGAAGCCTTGGGCACCAGCAGTCAGGCCTGGCAAACCCAAGCCAGCACCGTGGCGGCTTTGCGCGATGAGTTGATGGCGCAGGGCGGCCCTTATCCCGAGGCCTTGGCGCGGGGCAAAGCCATTCGCGTGGCGGTCAACCAGGTCATGGCCGACGAAAGTGCGGCCATCAGCGAGGGTGCCGAGGTCGCGTTTTTCCCACCGGTCACGGGTGGCTGAACGCCATGGCCCAGCCCCCACGCGTCTCGATCCAAACCGCCGACTTCGATGCCGGCCAAGAGCAGGCGCGTTTGCGCGCGGGCGATGGCCGTGTGGGCGCCGTGTGCACGTTTTTGGGCACGGTGCGCGACCGCAACGGCGGCGATGCGGTCTCCAGCATGGAACTCGAGCACTACCCCGGCATGACCGAACAGGCCATCGAGGCCATGATCGACCAAGCCATGGTCCGCTTTGACATCATCGCCGCGCGCGTGATCCACCGCGTGGGCTTGCTGCAGCCCACCGATCAAATCGTTTGGGTCGGTGTGACCTCGGCCCACCGGGGTCAGAGTTTTCAGGCCTGTGAGTTTTTGATGGACTACCTCAAAACCCAAGCGCCGTTCTGGAAAAAAGAGCAAACCCCCAACGGAGCGCACTGGGTGGACGCCCGTGAGAGCGACGACGCGGCGCTGGCGCGCTGGGGCATCCAAGCACGCAACGCTTGAGCTTCAGGGCGACCTGACCCTTGAAATCGGCCCGAATGGCCGCATGTGTGAGTCAATCAACGATTGAGGAGCGAACGACATGCGAATGGACAAACTCACCACCAAATTCCAAGAGGCCCTGAGCGACGCGCAAACCTTGGCCTTGGGGGCGGACCACGCTTACATCGAACCGGCCCACCTCTTGCTTGCCATGCTGCGACAAGCAGATGGCCCCAGCGCCTTGCTTGCCCGTGCGGGTGTGAACGTGGGCGGCCTGACCGCGGCCACCGAGGCGATGGTCAAGCGCTTGCCCGAGGTGCAGGGACAAGAGCAGGTGCAGCCCAGCGCTGAGCTGGGCAAGCTCTTGCAGGCCACGGAAAAAGAAGCGATCAAACGCGGCGATGCCTTCATCGCCAGCGAGCTGTTCTTGCTGGCCATCACCGAGAGCAAAGGCGAGCTCGCTCGCGTGGGCAACGAACACGGCCTGTCGCGCAAGAGTTTGGAGCGCGCCATTGAGGCCGTGCGCGGTGGCCAAAAAATGGACAGCCCCGAGGCCGAAGGTCAGCGCGAGGCCTTGAAGAAATACACGCTCGACCTGACCGAGCGTGCCCGCATGGGCAAGCTCGACCCGGTGATTGGCCGCGACGATGAAATTCGCCGCGCCATCCAGGTGCTGCAGCGGCGCAGCAAAAACAACCCTGTGCTCATTGGTGAGCCCGGTGTGGGCAAGACCGCCATCGTGGAGGGTTTGGCCCAGCGCATCGTCAACGGCGAAGTGCCCGAGAGCTTGCGCGACAAGCGCGTGCTGGTGCTCGACATGGCGGGCCTGCTCGCCGGCGCGAAATTCCGAGGCGAGTTTGAAGAGCGCCTGAAGTCGGTGCTCAAAGAGGTCTCGCAAGACGAAGGCCGCATCATCTTGTTCATCGACGAGATCCACACCATGGTCGGCGCCGGCAAGGCCGAAGGCGCCATGGACGCGGGCAACATGCTCAAGCCCGCGCTCTCGCGCGGCGAGCTGCACTGCATCGGCGCCACCACACTCGACGAATACCGCAAGTACATCGAAAAAGACGCCGCCTTGGAGCGCCGCTTCCAAAAGGTCTTGGTGGGTGAGCCCACCGTGGAGCAGACGATCGCCATCCTGCGCGGCTTGCAAGAAAAGTACGAGCTGCACCACGGCGTGGACATCACCGACCCGGCCATTGTGGCCGCGGCCGAGCTCAGCCACCGCTACATCACCGACCGCTTCTTGCCCGACAAAGCGATTGACCTGATCGACGAGGCCGCGGCCAAAATCAAGATCGAGATCGACTCCAAGCCCGAGGTGATGGACAAGCTTGACCGTCGCCTGATCCAGCTCAAGATCGAGCGCGAGGCGGTACGCAAAGAAACCGATGAGGCCTCGAAGAAGCGCTTTGAGCTGATCGAAGAAGAGATTGAGCGCGTGCAAAAAGAAGTCGCTGATTTGGACGAAATTTGGAAGAGCGAAAAAGCCCAAGCCCAAGGCAGCCAGCACGTGCGCGAGGACATCGACAAACTCAAACTGCAAATCGAGGAGCTCACCCGCAAGGGAGACTTCAACAAGGTGGCCGAGCTGCAATACGGCAAGCTGCCCGAGCTGGAAAAGCGCCTGAAGGTTGCGCAAGACCAAGAGGCCAACAAAGTCCAGGGCAGCGCACACCGCTTGTTGCGCACCCAAGTGGGCGCCGAAGAAATTGCCGAGGTGGTGAGCCGCGCCACCGGTATCCCGGTGGCCAAAATGATGCAGGGCGAAAAAGACAAGCTGCTGCACATGGAGGCCAAGTTGCACGACCGCGTGGTCGGCCAAGACGAGTCCATCGCGGCCGTGGCCAACGCCATTCGCCGTTCGCGCTCCGGTCTGTCCGACCCCAACCGCCCCACCGGTTCCTTTTTGTTCTTGGGACCCACCGGCGTGGGCAAGACCGAGCTGTGCAAAGCCTTGGCCGGATTTTTGTTCGACACCGAAGAGCACCTGGTGCGCATCGATATGAGCGAGTTCATGGAGAAACACTCCGTGGCCCGCTTGATCGGTGCCCCCCCGGGCTATGTGGGCTACGAGGAGGGCGGTTACTTGACCGAGGCCGTGCGCCGCAAGCCCTACAGCGTGCTCTTGCTCGACGAGGTGGAGAAAGCCCACCCCGATGTGTTCAACGTGCTCTTGCAGGTGCTCGACGATGGCCGCTTGACCGATGGTCAAGGCCGCACCGTGGACTTCAAGAACACCGTGATCGTCATGACCTCCAACATCGGCTCGCACCTGATCCAGAGCATGGTGGGGCAACCTTACGACGAGGTCAAAGACGCGGTGTGGGACGAGCTGAAAAACCACTTCCGCCCCGAGTTCCTGAACCGCATCGACGAGACCGTGGTCTTCCACGCCTTGGATGCGCAGCACATCGAGTCCATTGCCGGCATCCAACTCAAAGCCTTGCAAGCGCGCTTACAAAAAATGGACTTGCGTTTCGAGGTCACCCAAGCGGCTTTGGTGGAACTGGCCAAGGTTGGCTTCGACCCGGTGTTTGGTGCGCGACCCCTCAAGCGCGCCATCCAACAGCGCATCGAAAACCCACTGTCCAAGTTGCTGCTGGAGGGCCGTTATCCGCCCAAGTCGGTGATACCCGTGGGGGTGGATCCGGTGCGCAATCCTGGCGTTTTTGAGTTCGGGAGCCCAATCGCCTACGATTGAGGGATGAACACAGCGCGGCAAGACGGACGGGTGATTGCACTGGTGGGCTTGGCCCACGGCACTTCGCATTTTTCCCACCTCTTGCTCGCGCCGCTGTTTCCGCTCTTCATCCGGGACTTTGGCCTGAGCTACGCGCAAGTGGGCTGGCTCATGAGCGCATTTTTTGTCGTCTCGGGCACGGGCCAAGCCTTGTCGGGTTTTTGGGTGGACCGCGTCGGCACCCGGCGCGTCATGATGGCCGCACTCAGCTGTTTTGTGCTCGCCTCGCTCATGGCCTCACAAGCCGACGGCTATCACGACCTCTTGGTCGTGGCCATGCTCGCGGGTTTGGGCAATGCGCCCTTTCACCCGGTGGACTTCAGCATCTTGAACCAACGCGTCTCCAGTGCACGTTTGGGACACGCCTTCAGCGCGCACGGCCTCAGTGGCCAAATCGGTTGGGCCTTGGCCCCGGTGTTTTTGGTGGGCATCGGTTCCATGAGCGATTGGCGCGTGGCCTATGTGGCGGCGGCCGTGTTCTACTTGGTGGTCATGGCCATCTTGTGGTCGCAGCGCCAGCACTGGCAAACCCCACCGCCGGCGCGCCCCAGCAGCGGCCCCACCGAAACCCCTTTGGCTTACCTGCGCCTGCCGGTCGTGTGGTGGTGCTTTGGCTTTTTCTTGGTTTCCACCATGACCTTGGCCGTGGTGCAAAGCTACGCCCCCTCCATCTTGACGGCGGTGCACGGCGTTAGCGTGGCCACGGCCACCCTGACTTTGAGCGCTTACATGGTGATGGGCGCGGTGGGCATGGTGGTCGGCGGCTTTGTCGCCAGCCGTTCGCAGGGCCTCAGCAGCGACCGGGTGGTGGTGATCAGCTTGATCACGGCCTCGCTCACGCTGATGGTTTGTGCCAGCGGTGTGTTGGGCGCCACCGGTACGCTCGTCGCCTTGGCTTTGACCGGCTTTGCGATGGGCGTGGGTGGGCCGAGCCGCGACATGATGATCAAACGCGCCACACCGGTGTCCGCCACGGGCAGGGTGTATGGCACGGTGTATTCGGGCTTGGACGTGGGCTTTGCCATTTCCCCGCTCATCTTTGGATGGATGATGGACCGCGGTTGGTACCAAGCCACCCTCATCGGCGCTGCGCTGGTGTTGTGGGGTGCGGTGGCCGCCGCTTGGGCCGTGGGGCAGCGCAGCCCCGTGCGGCCGTGAAACAGAACACAACATGAACACACACAACACCCCCCAGTTGGCCGGCCATTGTTTGGTGCAGTGCCTGATCGAACAAGGCGTCACGCACGCCTTTGGTGTCCCCGGCGAGAGCTTTTTGGCCGTGCTCGACGGCTTTCACGTCCATGCCGATCGCATCACGTGGGTGAGCAACCGGCAAGAGGGCGGCGCGGCTTTCATGGCCGAGGCGCACGGCAAGCTCACGGGCCGCCCTGGCGTGTGTTTCGTGACCCGAGGGCCTGGGGCCACCAACGCCTCGATCGGTGTGCACACGGCCCACCAAGACAGCACGCCCATGGTCTTGTTCGTTGGTGATGTGGCCAGCGATGCGCGCCACCGCGAAGCTTTTCAAGAAATGGACTTCGCCACCTTCTTTGGTCCGAGCACCCAAGGCATGGCCAAGCGGGTGGAGCGCATCGACGACGCTTCTCGCATCCCCGAGTACGTGGCGCGGGCCTTTGCCACCGCCATGCAAGGCCGCCCCGGCCCGGTGGTCTTGGTCTTGCCCGAAGACATGCTGACGCAAACCGTGGTGGCCCAGCCCTTGCCCCTTGTGCCCAGCCGCCGCCAAGCGCCCGACCCGGAAGCCATCCTCGCCATTCGCGATGCGCTCATGAGCGCTGAGCGCCCGCTGGTCATCGCGGGTGGGCCGGCGTGGTCGGCGTCGGCCGCGCAAGCCTTGCAGACCTTTGCCGAGCGTTGGCACTTGCCGGTGGCCAATGCGTTTCGCTTTCAGGACACCTTCGACAACCACCACCCGCTGTACGCGGGCGATGTGGGCTTGGGCATCAACCCCGCTTTGGCCGAGCGCGTGCGCCGTGCCGATGTCATCTTGGCGCTGGGCCCGCGTTTGGGCGAATCCACGACCGGTGGCTACACGCTGCTGCAAGCGCCCGTGCCGCATCAGCGCTTGCTCCACATCCACGTGAGCGCCGAAGAGCTGGGGCGTGTGTACCAGGCCGAGGTGGGCGTGTGTGCCGACATGCACAGCGCCGCCCATGCCTTGGCCCAGCTCGATGCACCCGCCCAGCCGGTGTGGCGCGAATGGACGGCGCAGGCCCAGCGCGATTACCAGGCCAACATCGAGGTGAGCAACGGCGGTGTGCGCCTACCCGGCACCTTGGACATGGCCGAAGTGGTGCACGTGTTGCAGCGTCACCTGCCCAACGATGCGGTGTTGACCAATGGCGCGGGCAATTTCGCCAGTTGGCTGCACCGCTTCTACCGTTACCACGGCTGGGCCAAGGGCGGCAAAACCCAGCTCGCGCCCACCAACGGTGCCATGGGTTATGGCGTCCCGGCTGGCATCGCCGCGGCCATCACCACGGGTCGTCCGGTGTTGACGATCGCGGGCGATGGCGACTTTCTGATGAACGGCCAAGAGCTCGCGACCGCTGTGCAGCACGGTGCCAAGACGTTGATCTTGCTGGTCAACAACGGCGCTTACGGCACCATCCGCATGCACCAAGAACGCGAGTACCCCACGCGTGTCAGTGGCTCGGTGCTGCACAACCCCGACTTCGTGGCCTTGGCACAGGCCTATGGCTACCGGTCCGAGCGCATCACCCACACCGCCGACTTTGAAGCGGCCTTGCTGCGTGCCATGCAGGCCGAGCAGGGCACGGTGTTGGAGCTGGTCTTGCCCGCCGAGGTCATCACCACCCGCACCACTTTGAGTGCCATGCAGTCCGCCGCTTTGAAACGTTGAGCCGCACACGGGCAACAAAAAACCGCCCGAAGGCGGTTTTTTTGTGAGGGCAACCCGCAAGAAGCGGGTGGCTCAGGTTCAGCTCAGGTGAGCGCTGACCAGCTTGGTCATTTCGAACATGGTCACTTGGGACTTCTTGAAGATCACCTTGAGCTTGTCATCGGCATTGATGTTGCGCTTGTTGGTGGCGTCTTGCAACTTGTTCTTCTTGATGTATTCCCAGATTTTCTTGGTGACTTCGGTGCGTGGCAGTGGGGTGCTACCGATCACGGCGGCCAGCGCGGGGCTGATGGTCATGGGCTTCATGAATGCAGCGCTGGGGGCGCGCTTGGCGGCGGGAGCTTTTTTGGCCGGAGCGGCTTTTTTTGCGGGAGCGGTTTTTGCAGTTGCCATGATGTTGTGTCCTTCTAAAATAAAGAAAATCGCCAGCTAAAAATGTGCTTTCACACTGGTGCCTTGGATGCTAATAGAGAAGTTCTGTCATTCCAAGGTGGGAAGCCTGAATTTTTGACATTTTTTTCGCTGCAATCGCCCTTTATTGATTGTGAAAACAACACTTGTCCCCGGTGCACACTTTTGGTGAGCGTTCTCCGAGTGAAAACTCCCTTTTTTGAAAGCTTTTGAAATGTCTCATCCTTTGACTTGCGACCTCTGTGATGCCCACAAAAACAGCAGCGCCGACGTTTTTCGTGTGCTGCCACCGGTCTTTAAATCGTTCGGTGCGCACAACCGTTTTTCGGGTTTGATCAGCACCGTGCAATGCTTTGAAGACAACAGTCAAGTCAAAGCCGCAGTGGACGAACCGGGTTTGGGTCGCGTGTTGGTGGTCGATGGCGGGGGCTCTTTGCGCAAGGCCCTGCTGGGCGGTAATTTGGGTGCGGCCGCGGCGCGCAACGGTTGGGCCGGTGTGGTGATCGATGGCTGTGTGCGCGATGTGGCCGAATTGGCGCAGTGTGCTCTGGGTATCCGCGCCTTGGCCAGCATGCCCATGCCCACAGAAAAACGCCAACAAGGTTTGCGCGACGTGGCCGTGCAAATTCAAGGCGTGTGGGTCAAGCCCGGTGAGTGGTTGTGTGCCGATGAAGACGGCATCGTCGTGAGTGCCAAGTCCTTGACTTGAGCGTCTCGCTGAGGCTCAGCCTTGAAAGCCTTTGTAAAACATGTACGCCGCTAGGGCGAACAGGGTGTAGGCGAACACCCGTTTGAGTGGTTTGACGGGCATGGCGTGTGCGGCTTTGACGCCCACAGGCGCCATCAACACGCTGGCACTGGCGATCACCGCCAAGGCGGGTAAAAACACATAACCCAAGGAACCATCGGGCAAGTCAGACAAGCCCCAGCCGGCGATCACAAAGCCGATGGTGTTGGCCACGGCGATCGGGAAGCCCAAGGCTGAGCTGGTGGCCACCGCGTTGTGGATCGCCACGTTGCACCACACCATGAAAGGCACGCTGATGAAGCCGCCACCGGCGCCGACCAAACCCGACAACATGCCAATGAGACCACCCGCGGCCACTTGACCGCCTGTGCCCGGCATGGTGCGCGAGGGTTTGGGTTTTTTGTCTTTGAGCATTTGCACAGCGGAAAAGCCCACAAAGCCAGCGAACACCCACGCCAGTGCGGTGCCCTTGAGGACCGAGAAAATCCCCATGCTCGCGACCATCGCGCCCAACACAATGCCAGGCGCCAAGCTGCGCACGATGTCCCAGCGCACGGCACCGCGCTTGTGGTGGGCGCGTACGCTGGAGATGGAGGTGAAGATGATGGTCGACATCGACGTGGCGATGGCCATCTTGATCGACAAATCGACCGCCACACCCCGGTGGCTCAAGATGGCGGTGATGAAGGGCACCATCACCATGCCACCACCAATGCCGAGCAAGCCGGCCAAAAACCCACTGCACAAGCCCAAGAGAATCAACTCGGCAATCAAAAGGGGGTCTAGGAGCATCATGGTGAGTAAGGGGATAAGGTGTCTGCGAATGCCACCGGACCGTCATCCTGAACCGGGGGTTCAGGTGGGCGAGGTCAACCAGGCTTCGGGTTCATCTGACGCGAGACGCTCACACCAGCCTGGCAATGTTCCAAGCCCGTGCTCAATGAGCATTGGTTCAAGAAAATATAAAGCCCGGCGCGCACCGCAGACGGGTTCATTGTAGGCCTAGCGCGTGAACTTGTGCTGCTGGGTGCGTTTATCGTGGTGCACACATGTCAAGCGCACGTGTTTGGCTGGCCGCCAAAGCCAGCGCGTCGGGGGCTTGGCGTGTGGGCCAACCTTGCAAGTGACGTTGGGCCAAGTCGGCCATGGCCGAAATCCACGGCGCGCTGTCGTTGAGGCAGTCGATGTAGGCGAATTGCGTGCCACCCGCGTGCAGGTAGGCCTCACGCGCTTCCATGTTGATTTCTTCGAGCGTTTCCAAACAATCACTGGTGAAGCCAGGGCAGGCCACGTCCATGGTGCGAATGCCTTTCTGCGCCAAAGCGATCAGCGTGGGCTCGGTGTAGGGCTCCAGCCATTTGGCTTTGCCAAAGCGCGACTGGAAGGTCACGGTGTATTGGTCTTTGCGCAGACCCAGTTGCTCGGCCACCAAGCGCGCGGTTTTGTGGCACTCGCAGTGGTAAGGATCGCCTTTGAGCAAGGTGCGCTCGGGCACACCATGAAAACTCATCAACAGGTGCTCGTTGCGGCCATGGGCTTGCCAATGCGCTTGTATTTTGGCGGCCAAGGCTTGGATGTAGCCCGCATCGTCGTGGTAGCGGTTGATGAAACGCACCTCGGGCAAGTGGCGGGTTTTCAAACCCCAGTGCGCCACGGCGTCGAACACGCTGGCGGTGGTGGTGCCGCTGTATTGGGGGTAGGCTGGCATGACCAGCACGCGTTGCATGCCAGCGGCCTTGAGTTCGTCGAGCACAGCGGGAATGCTGGGGTTGCCGTAGCGCATGGCGTAGCGCACCTCAACGTGTTCACCCCGCGCCTGCAATTCGGCCTGCAGACCTTGGGCTTGCCGCTCGGTCCAGACTTTCAGTGGCGAGCCCTGGTCCGTCCACACACTGGCGTATTTATCGGCCGATTTGGCTGGGCGCAAACGCAGAATGATGCCGTTCAAAATCAGCCACCAAATGGCTTTGGGGATTTCGACGACTCGGCTGTCACTGAGGAACTCGCCCAAATAGCGGCGCAGGGCCGAGGCGGTGGGCGCATCCGGTGTGCCCAAGTTGCAAAAGACAATGGCCGTGCGCGCCGCACTGCCATGGGTGTAGGAGGGTTCGGTTTTGAATGCCATGCGCTATTCTCACCCATCTGTCCGAACCCCTGTTTCCACGCCGATTTGAAAGGTTTCTATGTCGCTCAGCATCCATGGCATCGCCGCCTCCCGCGCCATCCGCCCCCTGTGGGCCGCCGCCGAATTGGGTTTGCCCTTTGAACACGTGCCCACGCCCTTTGCGGGTGGAGCCACCCGCACACCCGAATTTTTGGCACTCAACCCCAACGGCCACATCCCCGTGGTGGTCGATGCACGCGACGAGGGACCGGTGGTGGTTTGGGAGAGCATGGCGTGTGCCTTGTACATCGCACGGTACCACGGCGTGGCCGATGGCGTGAGCATCACACCGGCCAATGCGGCCGAGGATGCCGAGGCTTTGAAGTGGGCGTTTTGGACCGTCACCGAAATCGAGGCCGACGCTTTGACCGTGCTCATGCACCGGATGGTCATGCCCGAAGAGCGCCGCAAACCCGAGCTGGCACAAGCCGCTGAGAAGCGATTGGCTGGCCCTTTGTGGGTGCTTGAGCAGCACCTGCAAGCCCAAGCCCAGCGTGGTCACGCGCACTTGGCCGCCGATCGTTTCACCATCGCCGATGTGTGTGTGGCCAGCGTGGTGAATTGGGTACGCCCTGCCAAAGAGCTGATGGCGCAACACCCCTTGGTTCATGCTTGGTTGATGGCTTGCATGGACCGACCCGCGCAGCGCCAGGCCAAGGCCAGCGGCGCTTAAGCCGAGGTCGCCGCCAGCGCCGCGGCCACCCCGCTGCGTGTGGCCGCCTCAAGCGTGGACGGGTAGGGGCCTTCGGTGTAGTCGCCTGCAGCCCACACGCCGTCGGTGATGCGTTGAGCGGGTTTGTGCGTGCCGGGCTGGCACGCATAGGCCGCGCGTTTGTCCACCACGGTTTGCAGGTGCTTCAGTCCGGCGGCTGGCCACAGCGCTTGGGCTTGCGCCATCACCGTCGCCGTGATCGCCTCGCGCTCGCCCTCACAAGCGCTCACCACCCAAGCCCACACACCCGTCATGTGCGGCTCGTCTGGGCTGAGTTGGCCTCGATCGAACACAAATTGTGCGGTGTTGGGTTCGTGGCGGTTGCGAAGGGCCAGCATCGGTGCATCCAGCGTGGCCAATGGGCTGTGGGTGTAGACCGTTGCGATGGCCGTGTGTTGTAGGGCCGATGTTTGCGTGGCCCAGTCCTGCGCTTCGGTTTCGGGCAAAGCTTGCATGGCCTTGGCCGCCACCACCGCCGAGCTGGCCCAAATGACGCGGTCCACCTCGGTGCTGCTGTGGGGGCCTTGCAATGACCAAGCGTTCGGCCCGCGCGAAATGCTGTGGATGGCTTGCCCCAAGTGGCACTGCCAGCGATCGGGGTATTGGGTTTGCAGCGCCAGCGCGGCCGCCTCCGGCCACAGCTGACCCAAGTCCACGCGCGGCAAAAGCAGGTCGCTTGCAGCCCACGGCACCCAACCCGGACCGCGCAAGGCGTCGCGCATGACCCGCCCAAACACCTGGGCGCTGGCCTTGGTGCTGGGCAGGTTCAAGGCCGACACACACAGGGGCTCGATGAGTTCGTCCATCACGCGTGCGGGCACGCCCACACAGGCTTGGGCCACGGTGTGCTCGTCACGCCCCGGCGTGTGTTGCCACCAAGCCAAAGCCAGTTTGAACAAGGCCCAGCGCTCGGGCCAACCCCATTGCGCCGAACCCAAGACGGCGGCCAAGGGACCCCAAGGCGCTGGCCAGTCGCGTGCCCAGCCGGGTGCGCACCAACCGCCGCCACCGGCCATGGGCAAACCCAAGGGCAAGCGCAATAGGCTGTCGTTCAAAGGCACACCCACCGAGCGCATCAGGCCCAAGGTGGTGGTGTAGGCGCCGATCAAAATGTGTTGACCGTTGTCCAAGGGCAGCGACCCGCCATCGGGGCCGTTCACGTTCATGGCGCGGGCACGGCCACCGAGTTGCGGTGCGGCTTCGAACAGGGTCACATGGGCGCCGCGCTGCACCGCGGTGACGGCTGCGGCCATGCCGGCCCAACCGCCGCCCACGATGCCGATGCGCACAGGCTCCGCCATGCTCACCAGCGGCCCAGGGCCTGAACTTTCCAAGCTAGCCACAGCTTGCGCAGCGGCGTGAGCTTGACGCGTTGGGTCAGCACCAACATGGGCTCAGCGGCCACTTCTTGCAACAAGGTGCGGTAGATGCTGGCCATCATCAGGCCGGGCTTTTGGCTGCGACGATCCGCGGCGGGCAAGAGCGCCAGCGCTTCGTCGTAGGTGCGCAAAGCGCGCTCGCACTGGAATTGCATCAGGGCGGTGAAGCGTTTTTCGAAGTCGATTGGGTCACTGCCTTGACCGCGTTTGATGAGCTCGTGGGCTTTCACGTCAAAGCGTTGCAGCTCATCGATGGGCAGGTAGACGCGCCCACGGGCTGCGTCTTCGCCGACGTCGCGCAAGATGTTGGTGAGTTGAAGCGCCAAGCCCAAGCGGTGCGCGTAGGCGGTGGTGGTGGGCTCGCTTTGTCCGAATATGCGCGCCGCCACTTCGCCCACCACACCCGCCACCAAATGGCAGTAGCGCTGCAAATTGGGCAGATCGAGGTAGCGGCTTTGGTCCAAATCCATTTGGCAGCCGTCGATCACCGACAACAGGTGGTGGGCTTCAATGCCAAAGGTCGGACACCAAGGCACCAAGGCTTGCATGGCGGGGTGGCTGGCTTGGCCGTTGAAAGACTTGGCCACTTCTTGACGCCACCAAGCCAAGGTGGTGTTGGCCACGCCGGGGTCGCTGATCTCATCGACCACGTCGTCGATCTCGCGGCAAAACGCATAAAAGGCGGTGATGGCCGCGCGGCGATCGGGTGGCAAAAACAAAAACGCGTAATAAAAGCTGCTGCCCGAAGAGGCGGCTTTGTCTTGCGCGTACTGTTGGGGTGTCGTCATCGGGCTCTCCGGAATCGGGCCAAGAGCGACACGCGCTGGCCAGTTTTGGGGCGCATGAACACCAGGAACAACAGCGGCACGGCAAACAGCGTGAGCACGGTCGAGAAGGCCAAGCCCCAGACCATGCTGGCGGCCACGGGGCCCCACAACAGGCTCTCCCCCCCAATACCAAAGGCCAGTGAAAACAGGCCGCCGATGGTGGTGGTGGTGGTGATGATGATCGGCACGACCCGACGGCGAGCCGCTTGCACGATGGCGTGAATGGTGCTCATGCCCGCCTGCAGGCGGCTGTTGGCCGCGTCGATCAACACGATCGCCGAGTTCACGGCGATGCCGGTCAGAGCGATCACGCCATACAAGGTGTAGAGCGACAGGGGGTTGTTGGACAAGGCCAAGCCATAGGCCACGCCCGTGAACGCCAAGGGCACGGTCACCAAAATCATCAAAGGCTGGTAGTAGCTCTTGAACTGCGCGGCCAAGATCAGGTAGATCAAGCCCATGCCCATCAAGAACAAGACCTTCATGGCCGCCAAGCTTTCTTCGATGTCTTCCAACTCACCCGAAAAATCCAAATCGATGTTGGGGTGCTGATTTTGTATCCCGGCCCAAGCGGCTTTGATTTGTGCGTTGGCTTCTGCGGTGTCGGTCACGGCTTTGTCCAAGTTGGCCTCCACTGTCACGGTGCGGCGCAGGTTGTGGTGGCGGATGAAGCCGCGACCGTCTTGGCTTTGCGCTTGGACCAATTGGCCCAAGGTGGTGGTTTGCCCGTTGGGCAATGCCATGGGCTCGCGCAGCACGTCGTGAGCGTTGGCCCGCAAAGCCTCACCGCTGCTGTTGATGGATTGCACGCGCAGATCGATCTTGTCGCCTTCATCGCGGGTGAAGGCCACGACTTCACCGTCCACGCTCAAGCGCACCATGCGCGCGACTTGCAAGGGCGACAGGCCAGCGGCGCGGATCGCGTCGTGGTCCATGCGCAGTTGCAGTTGCGCCCGTCCGGGCAGGTTGTCGTCTTGCACATCGCGCGTGCCAGGGATGTTGGACACGATGGCTTTGAGCGCATCGGCAGCGGCTTGAATCTCATCGAAGTCGTCGCCGCGCACCTTCACGCTGATGGCTTTGCCCGCAGGCGGTCCACCCGAGAGCATGGTGAAGCTCCTGCGCGCCACGCTGTCCAATGCTTCGACCGGTTCGCGCATGGCATCCACCACCTCGGCCACGGCCCGCGAATCGTCGGTGGCGGGGTTGAGCGACACAAACACTTGACCATAGGCGTCGCCGTAGACCGGTTCGGTGTCGGTGAACTTGATGCCAGCGGTTGACGTCACAGCGCGTGCTTCTCCTTCTGGGCCAATGCCGCGCAGTTGTTGACGAACCAAAGCCTCCACGCGTTGGGTTTCGGCCAGGGTGTCTTCCAGTGAAGCGCTTTGCGGCATGTCCACGTTGACGTAGAAGGCCCGGATCGGGTCAAAGGCAAAAAACTGCACCCGGACCACACCCGTGGACATCAGACCCAAGGCCACGACGACCGCGCCCACGCCGATGGCGGCAAAGCGTTTGGGGCGGCGCAAGGCGTAAGCCAAGGCTTGGCCGTAGCGCAAACGCAGCGTGCGGTTGAACTGGTCGCGCCAACGCTGTTCTTTGGAGTGGGGGTCAAATCGCATGCCGATGGTTTGCACGTGCACCGGCATCATCCAAAACGCTTCGATCAAAGAAATCAGCAAGGCCAGGGTCACCACAAAAGGAATCACGAACATGAACTTGCCGACGATCCCGGGCAAAAGCATGAGCGGCAAAAACGCCGCCATGGTGGTGGCCACTGACGCCAGCACCGGCTTCCAGACCTCGGCCACTGCGTCCAATGAGGCTTGCAAAGCCGCTTGACCGCGCTCCATGCGGTAGTAGATGGCCTCGACCACCACCACCGCATCGTCGACCAGCATGCCCAGCGCGATCACCACGCCGAGCAAGACCGAAATGTTCACCGTGTAGTCCATGGCCGAGAGCAAGCCAAAGGTACCCAGCAAAGAAAACGGGATGCCCAGCGCCACCAGCAAGCCGATGCGCCAACCCAAAAACACCCAGCACACCGCCAGCACCAAAATCACGCCATACCAAGCGTTGGTCTGCATGACCCCAATCGCTTCGCTGGTGGGGATGGTTTGGTCGTCGGTCAAACGCAGCTCCAAGCCCAGCGGCGCCAAGGTGGTGTTTTGGCGTTCGATGTAGGCGTTGAGGTCGCCCACCAAAGTGAGGGTGTTGATGCCCGACTTTTTGGTCACCGCCATGGAGATGGCCGAGCGGCCGTCGGTGGCCGCGAGTTGGCTGGCCGGGGCCCGGGCGCTTTCGATGCGAGCCACATCTCCCAAACGCACCGACTGGCCAGGGCGTACGCTCGAGAAAATCGGCAACTGCGCCAATGCCTGAGGGTCGGTTTGAATGCCTTTGACGCCGATCGACCAAGCGCCGTCTTGGGTTTTGAGCGAGCCACCCGAGGTGTCGCGCCACCAAGCGTTGAGCGAGTCGGCCACGTCGGACATCAGCACACCACGAGCCGCCAAGGCTTGTGGGTCGGGCTGCACCAATATTTCGGGGTCGCGCAAGCCCGAGGCAAACACCTGGTCTACGCCTTTGATGCGCTCCAAGTCGCTCTTGATGCGGCGCGCGTTTTGGCGCAGGGTTTCGTCGTCGGCCTGGCCCACGATCATCATCGAGGCGGTGGGAAAACCGTTGCTGGTGGTGATCTCCAAGATGCGCGGATCTTTGGCTTGCTCGGGCAGTTCGCTGGACGCTTTGTTTTGAATTTCGCGGCGCAAATCGGCCATGCGTTTGTCGAACGTGCGCTCGTCGATTTCTCGAAACCGAACCAACATGCTGGAGACGTTTTCGCGCGAAGTGGACACCACAAAGCGCACATCCGGTACACCCTTGATGCCATCTTCCAAAGGGTTGGTGACCAAGCGCTCCACGTCCTCGGCGCTGGCGCCGGGCAAGACCGTGGTCACGCTGACCCAGTTGAAGTTGATCTCGGGGTCTTGCTCGCGGGGCATCGATTGATAACTCAACCAACCGATGAGCATCACCACCACAAAGCCGATGTTGGCCAGGGGGTGGTTGGTGTAGAGGCTGCGCAGGAAGTTCATGTCGGGCCGATCAACGCACGGTGATGGGGGCTTGGTCTTGCAAGCCCGCTTGACCTTGAACGATCAGCGCCGTCTCGCCTTTGAGCGAGGCGGGCACGGGGCTGGGACGGCCTTCTTGTGCGCCTGGCAGCGCCACGAAGCGTGCCTTGGCGTCTGCGCCCGTGCCTTGTTGCACGAACACACCGAGTTGTTGCTGGCGCTTGACGATGAAGGCCGTGGGGATGTGCGCTTGCGGATCCACCCAACGCACCGTGCCGGTGGTGCCCGCGGCGCGTGGGGCTTGCACAAACGCCAGTCGAGCGGCTTGGGTGCGCGTGGGCGTGCTGATGGCCGACGAAATGCGCAAAACGCGCAAAGCGTCTTGACCTTGGGGCGACTGCAACCATACGCGCGGCGACTGCTGCAAGCTGCGCGCATCGCTGGGGTCGATGGTGGCTTGCACTTCGGCTTGACCGGACTCAACCAACACAAACAACACCGTGCCGGGCGCCACGGCTTCGCCGCTTTGCGCCAAACGCTCTTGCACCGTGCCCGCGAACGGCGCGCGTAGGGTGGTTTTGCTCAGCTGGCGCTGCGCTGTCGCCAACTGGGCGCGTTGGCTTTGAAGTTCAGCACGGACCAAATTCACTTCGGTCTGTCGCTGCAGCAGCGCCTCTTGCGAGTAAAAGCCCTGGGCCACCAACTCTTCGGAACGCTTGAGCTGCGATTGCGCCAGGCTCAACCGCGACTGGCTGGCGTCTACCGCGGCCTGAGCGCGTTGCACTTGGAGTTCGGCGTCGCGCGGGTCGATTTGGGCCAAGACTTGACCACGCTGGACTTTGGCGCCCACGTCAGCGGTCCAGCGCAACAAGGTCCCAGCCGATTCGGCCGACAAACGCGAGACGTTGCGCGCCACCACCGTGGCCGGCGCTTCGCGCTCGGGCTGGACCCACACCGCATCGAGTCGAGACACCTTCACCGCCACGGCTGCTGCTGGGGCGGGAGCGGTGGGGTTTTGTGCCCAAGCGGGCGAGAACATGAGCGTGGCGCAAACGATCCAAGCGCGGGGGTGGTGGGCAAAGGACGGTGGGGTCATGGTCGGTTGGTGGTTGACATGAACAAGGCGCGCCAAACACACAGCGGCCAGTCGGTGGATTGAAGGGTGGGGCGTTGCAACCACGTGCGGTGCTGCAGCGCCTCGATGCGATCGAGCACGCGCAGACCGCCTTGGACCACGACGCGCAGTTCCCAGCCCATGCGGCCAGGGACTTGGTGCACCAAGGGTGCGCCGCTGAGCATGAGCGCTCTTGCCTCGTCGCACAAGCTTTGCACGCTTCGACGTTGAGCTGCATCGTTGGCGCGCGGCTCGGGCGAAAAATCGGCCCAGTCCAGCCCATGCGCTTGCAGCAGTTGGCGGGGCAGGTAATGCCGCTGGCGTGCCCAGTCGATACGAATGTCTTGCCAAAAATTGATCAGCTGCAAGGCGCTGCAGATGGCGTCGCTGCGCGCCATAGCCAAAGGGTCGTCCACACCGTGCAAATGCAAGAGCAAACGCCCCACCGGGTTGGCCGACAGGGCGCAATAGCGCAGCAACTCCGCGCTGTCGGCGTAGCGGTGCTGCGCATCGGTGTGGCGCACGTCTTGTTCAAAGGCGTCGAGCAAGGCGTGCAGCAGCTCACCCGGCAGTGGGTGCGACGCGATGGCCGCTTGCAAAGGACCGAACACGCCGGGCCATGGGTGGTCCTTGCTGGTACTTTGACCCGCCAAGGCTTGGTTCAAGGCTTGCCTGTAGCGACCCAGGTCTTGTAGCCGCTGGGCGGCGCTGGCCGAGCCTTCGTCGGCCAGGTCATCGGCCGTTCGGGCGAAGTGGTAGATCGCCACCACCGCGGGGCGCAAAGCCTTGGGGCACAGCCAAGAGGCCACCGGAAAGTTCTCGTAGTGGCCCACCGAGGCCGACCACGGGTGCTCGGCGGGGGCTGGGGTGGTGGCGGGTGGGGTGGACATGCGGTATTGATTCTAGAGCGGCGGGCTTGTCCCTGCGGGCTGCGGCTACAATCGTGGGTTATTCCTGCGCGGGTGGCGAAATTGGTAGACGCACCAGGTTTAGGTCCTGACGCCAGCAATGGTGTGGGGGTTCGAGTCCCCCCCCGCGCACCACACCGTGAACCCCGATTTTTTGGGTCGATCTTCGGCGGATTGACCGACACTTTTTGGAGAACCCCATGCCCGTGACCGTTGAGACTTTGGAAAAACTGGAACGCAAAATCACCTTGACGCTGCCCGCCGACGTCATCAAAAACGAGGTGGAGTCCCGCCTCAAGCGCATGTCGCGCCAGGTCAAGATGGACGGTTTCCGTCCCGGTAAAGTGCCCATGAACGTGGTTGCTCAGCGCTACGGTTACTCGGTGCACTACGAAGTCATGAACGACAAAGTGGGCGAAGCCTTCGCCGTGGCTGCCAACGAAGCCAAGCTGCGCGTGGCCGGTCAGCCCCGCATCACCGAAAAAGAGGCTTCCGGCGAGAACATGTCTTTTGACGCGATCTTCGAGGTCTACCCCGAAGTCAAGATCCAAGACCTGAGCACCGCTCAAGTCGAGAAAATCACCGCCGACGTCACCGACGCCGCCATCGACCGCACCTTGGACATCTTGCGCAAGCAGCGCCGCACCTTCGCGCAGCGCGCCCAAGACCAGGCCGCGCAAGACAGCGACCGCGTGACCATCGACTTTGCCGGCACCATCGACGGTGTGCCGTTCGAAGGCGGCAAAGCCGAAGGCTTCCAGTTCATCGTGGGCGACGGCCAAATGCTCAAGGAATTCGAAGACGCCGTGCGTGGCATGAAAAACGGTGAGTCCAAGACCTTCCCCTTGAACTTCCCCGCCGACTACCACGGCAAAGACGTCGCCGGCAAAACCGCCGACTTCCTCGTCACCCTGAAAAAGCTCGAAGCCGCCAACCTGCCCGCCGTGGACGAGGCCTTTGCCAAATCCTTGGGCATTGCCGATGGCACGGTCGAAGGCCTGCGTGCCGACATCCGCAAGAATTTGGAGCGTGAAGTCAAGTTCCGCGTCCAAGCCCGCAACAAACAAGCCGTCATGGACGCTTTGGTGGCCAAGGCCGAGCTCGACTTGCCCCAGTCCATCGTCAAGGCCGAGATGGACCGCTTGGTCGAAGGCGCCCGCGCCGACCTCAAGCAGCGCGGCATCAAAGACGCCGACAAGGCCCCCATCCCCGAAGAAATGTTCCGCGAACAAGCCGAGCGCCGCGTGCGTTTGGGCTTGGTGGTCGCCGAGTTGGTGCGTGCCCACGACTTGCAAGCCAAGTCCGAGCAAATCGAAGCCCACTTGCAAGACTTGGCCGCTTCTTACGAGAAGCCTGCCGACGTGGTGCGTTGGTACCAAAGCGACAACCGCCGCATGGCCGAAGTTGAAGCCGTCGTGATCGAAAACAACGTCTGCGATTTCGTCTTGTCCAAAGCCCAAACCAGCGCCAAAGCCATCGACTTTGACGAACTGATGGGCCAGCAAGGCTGACAGCGGCAGGGTTTGACCGCTGCGGCAAAGGGCGGGTCTTTCCCGCCCTTTTTTTTGCCGCACAGCCCGGGCTCAGCCGGGGCTTTCGCGGTTGGTTACAGTAAACAGGTGTCACAGTGGCACCACATGGAGAAACGCATGAGCGCAATGGACATTCAAGGCCTGGGCATGGTGCCCATGGTGATCGAGCAATCGGGCCGCGGTGAGCGCGCCTACGACATTTATTCGCGCCTGCTCAAAGAGCGCGTGATCTTCTTGGTCGGCCCGGTCAACGACCAGTCGGCCAACCTGGTGGTCGCCCAGATGCTGTTCCTCGAGAGCGAGAACCCCGACAAGGACATCTCCTTCTACATCAACTCCCCCGGTGGTTCGGTGAGCGCAGGCATGTCGATTTTCGACACCATGAACTTCATCAAGCCCGACGTTTCCACCCTGTGCATGGGCATGGCTGCCAGCATGGGCGCGTTCTTGTTGTCCGCCGGCACCAAGGGCAAGCGCTTTGCCTTGCCCAACTCCAAGATCATGATCCACCAGCCCCTGGGCGGCACCCAAGGCCAGGCCACGGAAATCGAGATCCACGCCCGCGAAATCCTCAAGACCCGCGAGCAGCTCAACCGCATCTTGGCCGAGCGCACCGGCCAGCCGCTCGAGAAGATCGAGCGCGACACCGAACGCGACTACTACCTCAGCGCCGCCGAGTCGGCCGAGTACGGTTTGATCGACAAAGTCATCGACAAACGGGCAGCAGCGGCCTAATTTGGCCCGCTTATTGCTTTCTGGGTGTCCAAGGGTGCGGTTCCCGTATCATTGACACCCAGCCCATTCTCTCTACAAGGCAGTTTTCATGGCGGATAAAAAAGCCAATTCGGGCGAAAAAGCCCTCTTTTGCTCGTTTTGTGGCAAAAGCCAGCACGAGGTCAAAAAACTCATCGCAGGCCCTTCGGTCTTCATTTGCGACGAGTGCATCGACTTGTGCAACGACATCATCCGCGATGAGCTGCCCGCCACCGAGGTCACCAAGCCCAAAACCGACGACCTCCCGACACCAGCCCTGATCAAAGCCAACCTGGACAACTACGTCATTGGCCAAGCCCCGGCCAAACGCGCTTTGTCGGTGGCGGTCTACAACCACTACAAGCGCCTGCGCCACAAGCAACACGCCAGCAAAGACGACGTCGAATTGGCCAAGAGCAATATTTTGCTCATCGGCCCCACCGGCTCGGGCAAAACCTTGCTGGCGCAAACCTTGGCACGCATGCTCAACGTGCCCTTCGTCATGGCCGACGCCACCACCTTGACCGAAGCTGGTTACGTGGGTGAAGACGTCGAAAACATCGTCTCCAAGCTGCTGCAGTCCTGCGACTACGACGTGGGCCGTGCCCAGCAAGGCATCGTCTACATCGACGAGATCGACAAAATCACCCGCAAGTCCGACAACCCTTCCATCACCCGTGACGTATCGGGCGAGGGTGTGCAGCAGGCCTTGCTCAAACTCATCGAAGGCACCATGGCCTCGGTGCCGCCCCAAGGCGGGCGCAAACACCCCAACCAAGACTTTTTGCAGGTCGACACGACCAACATCTTGTTCATTTGCGGTGGTGCGTTCGCGGGCATCGAGAAAATCATCGAAAACCGCACCGAAGCCTCGGGCATTGGTTTTGGTGCCGCCGTGCGCAGCAAAGAGCAGCGCAGCCTGACCGAAGCCTTCAAAGACATCGAGCCCGAAGACCTCATCAAATTCGGTCTCATTCCCGAATTGGTGGGCCGCATGCCCGTGATCGCCAGCTTGGCCGAACTCAGCGAAGAGGCTTTGGTTGAAATCTTGACCGAACCCAAAAACGCCGTCGTCAAGCAGTTCTCGCAGCTGCTGGCCATGGAAGGTGCTGAGTTGGAGGTTCGCCCCACCGCGCTCACCGCCATTGCGCGCAAAGCCATTGCCCGCAAAACCGGTGCCCGTGGTTTGCGCTCCATCCTTGAAAACGCCTTGATCGACACCATGTTCGACCTGCCTGGTTTGACGAATGTCGAAAAAGTGGTGGTCGAAGACGCCACCATCGAAGACAACAAACCCCCACTGTTGGTGTACCGCGAAGCGGCCAAACAAGCCTGAGAGGTTGTACATGTCCGGTCAAACCCCATTGCCCAGCACCCCCGTTGACTTGCCCCTGTTGCCGCTGCGCGATGTGGTGGTGTTCCCGCACATGGTCATCCCCTTGTTCGTGGGACGACCCAAGAGCATCAAGGCCCTGGAAGCGGCCATGGACAACGAGCGCCGCATCATGCTGGTGGCGCAAAAAGCCGCCGCCAAAGACGAGCCCTCGGCCGACGACATGTTCGAAGTCGGTTGCGTGGCCACCATTTTGCAAATGCTCAAGCTGCCCGACGGCACCGTGAAGGTCTTGGTCGAAGGCTTGCAGCGCGCCAAGGTGATGCACATCACCGAAGGCGAGACGCATTTCAGCAGCTCGGTCACTCCCATTGACCCCAGCACCGAACAAAGCCCCGAGCAAGCCACCGAGCTCGAAGCCTTGCGCCGCGCCGTCATGCAGCAGTTCGACCAGTACGTCAAACTGAACAAAAAAATCCCCGCTGAGATCCTGACCTCGATCTCCAGCATCGACGATCCCGGCCGTTTGGCCGACACCATCGCCGCGCACCTGCCCTTGAAGCTCGAGTCCAAACAAGTGGTGCTCGACCTCGATCAGGTCAACCGCCGCTTGGAAAACCTGTTTGAGCAGATCGAACGCGAGGTCGACATCCTCAACGTCGACAAGCGCATCCGTGGCCGCGTCAAGCGCCAAATGGAAAAGAACCAGCGCGACTTCTATTTGAACGAGCAAGTCAAGGCCATTCAAAAAGAACTCGGCGAAGGCGAAGAGGGAGCGGACATCGAAGAGATCGAGAAAAAGATCAAGCTCGCCAAGATGCCAGCCGAGGCGCGCAAAAAGGTCGATGCTGAACTGAAGAAACTCAAGCTCATGTCGCCCATGTCGGCCGAAGCCTCGGTCGTGCGCAACTACATCGACGCCTTGGTGGCTTTGCCGTGGAGCAAAAAAACCAAGATCAAACACGACCTGGGCGCCGCCGAAGGCGTGCTCAACCAAGACCACCACGGCTTGGATAAGGTCAAAGACCGCATCCTCGAATACCTCGCGGTGCAGCAGCGCGTGGACAAGGTCAAGTCGCCCATCCTGTGCTTGGTGGGACCCCCTGGCGTGGGTAAGACTTCGCTCGGTCAGTCCATCGCCAAAGCCACTGGCCGCAAATACGTGCGCATGGCCTTGGGTGGCATGCGCGACGAAGCCGAAATCCGTGGTCATCGCCGCACCTACATCGGCGCCATGCCCGGCAAGGTATTGCAAAGCCTGACCAAAGTCGGCACCAAAAACCCGCTGTTCTTGCTCGACGAAATCGACAAGCTCGGCACCGACTTCCGTGGCGACCCATCGAGCGCCTTGCTCGAGGTCTTGGACCCCGAACAAAACCACACCTTTGGCGACCACTACGTCGAGGTCGATTTCGACCTATCCGACGTCATGTTCGTGGCGACATCGAACTCCATGAACATCCCGCCGGCGCTGCTGGATCGCATGGAAGTCATCCGCCTGTCGGGCTACACCGAAGACGAAAAAACCAGCATCGCAGGGCGCTACCTCTTGCCCAAACAGCTCAAGAACAACGGCTTGAAAGACGGTGAGCTGGAAGTGGGCGAAGACGCGCTGCGCGACATCGTGCGCTACTACACCCGCGAAGCCGGTGTGCGTTCGCTCGAGCGCGAAGTCTCCAAAATCTGCCGCAAAACCGTCAAAGGTTTGTTGCTGAAAAAAATGCAGGCACCCGTCAAGGTCACCGCCGACAACCTCCCAGACTTCTTGGGCGTGCGCAAGTACACCTATGGCCGCGCAGAGCAAGACAACCAAGTCGGTCAAGTCGTGGGCTTGGCCTGGACCGAAGTCGGTGGCGATTTGCTCACCATCGAAACCGTGATCATGCCCGGCAAGGGCGTCATCACCCGCACCGGCTCGCTCGGTGACGTGATGAAAGAATCGGTGGAAGCCGCGCGCACGGTCGTGCGCAGTCGCGCACGCGTGCTGGGCATCAAAGACGAGCTGTTCGAGAAGCGCGACGTGCACATCCATGTGCCCGATGGCGCCACCCCCAAAGACGGCCCCAGCGCAGGCGCGGCCATGGTCACCGCTTTGGTGTCGGCCATGACCGGCATTGCTGTGCGCAGCGACGTGGCCATGACCGGTGAGATCACCCTGCGCGGTGAAGTCACCGCCATCGGGGGCTTGAAGGAAAAGCTGCTCGCCGCTTTGCGCGGTGGCATCAAGACCGTCATCATTCCCGAAGAGAACGTCAAGGACTTGGCCGACATCCCCGACAACGTCAAAACCGGTTTGGAGATTGTGCCCGTCAAGTGGATCGACAAGGTCTTGTCCATCGCCTTGGAACGCGAGCCTGTGCCCCTGAGCGATGAAGAAGTGGCCGCCCAAATGGCCGCTCAACAAGTCGCGGTCAAGGCCCCTTCAGAAGCGGTGAAACATTGATGAAAAATTTTTGGGGTGGCTTGAAAGGACCCTAAAAATACGCTATACTTCTGACTTCGGCGAACAACACCAAACGTCGGAAATGCGCGGGAATAGCTCAGTTGGTAGAGCGCAACCTTGCCAAGGTTGAGGTCGCGAGTTCGAGCCTCGTTTCCCGCTCCAAACACACACAAAAGGGAAGCATGGCTTCCCTTTTTTGTACGGTTTTGGTTCTGTTTGATCAGGACCTGCGTGGCGCGATAGCAAAGCGGTTATGCAACGGATTGCAAATCCGTCTAGCCCGGTTCGACTCCGGGTCGCGCCTCCACCCTCCCTTCGAAGCCACTGCCTCAAGCAGTGGCTTTTTTGTTCAATTGGCGCTGTTTTTGACGGCACAATAAGCAGTGCGCCTCGGTGGTGAAATTGGTAGACACAGCGGACTTAAAATCCGCCGCTTTCCCGAGAGGGGGCGTACCGGTTCGATTCCGGTCCGAGGCACCAGCATCAGCCGGATGGTCCGGTTCAGTGAGTTCGTATGACCCGTTACAACGCCCCTTTTGAAATCCACGTGCACGGCGATGTGCCTTTGCGCGAGGACGTGGGTCACGAGCAGATCCAAGAAGCTTTGAAGCCTTTGTGGCAGTACGCGGGCGCGCCTTCTTTGGAAGCAGCGGCCAACAGCCATTTCGATGACGAGCCGGGCATCCGCTTGGATACCGCCGATCACGTTTTGCGCTTGTGTTGGACGGTGACGGGCGACGAGGACTTTCGTCAAGCGGTGGAGGAGGCTTGCATGGGTCTCAACGACATCGCGCTGGCCGGCGCGGCCATTGAGGTGTCGTTTTACGACGCCGACTTCGATGAAGAAGACCCCGACAACAACGAAGACGCGCGCGACGATTTCATGATGTGTTTTGTGGGCCCCACGCCCGCAGCCATCATGCAGGTGCAGCGCGATTTGTTGGTGCACGACGTCACGCACATCATGGAGCGCCATTTCGACCAGAGCGAGCTCGGCGGCGTGGTGGCCAGCATCGACGCTTTGTTCACCCAGCGCTTCGATGCACTGGTGAGCTCCATGCAGCTGGGCAAGCCGCCACGCGGCGGACACGGTGGCTCGTCGGGCCACGGTGGCCCACGCAAACCCCGTCACCTGCACTGAGGTCGACCATGGCCAACGTGCTCCAAGCCGGTGTTCGCCGACGCGAGGTCTGGGCTTGGGCCATGTACGACTTCGCCAACTCGGGCTACACCACGGTGGTCATCACGGCGGTGTTCTCGGCCTATTTTGTGGGCGGTGTGGCCGGTGGCGCACCCTGGGCCACCTTGGCCTGGACCTTGGGCCTGAGCGCTTCCTATGCTTGGGTGTTGTTCACCATGCCTTTCATTGGCGCTTGGGCCGACCGGCATGCCGCCAAAAAAAGGGTCTTGGTGTTGACGACCTTGGCCTGTGTGCTGAGCACAGCGGCCTTGGCCAGTGTGTCGCCTGGGCAAGTGGCGTGGGCCTTGGCTTTGTTGGTGCTCTCCAATATGTCTTACGCTTATGGCGAATCGGTCACCGCGGCGTTTTTGCCTGAGTTGGCCCAACCGCACGCCATGGGTCGTGTGAGCGGCTGGGGCTGGGGCCTGGGTTATGTGGGCGGCATGCTCACGCTGGGCGTGTGTTTGGCTTACGTTTTGTCGGCACAGGCGCGGGGTGAAGGTGCGGCGCAGTTCGTGCCGGTGACCATGCTCATCACGGCGGCGGTCTACGGCTTGGCCGCGTGTGTGACCTTTGTGTGGCTGCGCGAACGCGCCACGCCCGTGCCCGCCAGCGCCATTGCGGTGCGGCCATCGGTGTGGGCGCAGCTGCGGCTGACCTGGCGCGATTCGCGCGACTTCCCCGATTACCGCCGCTTGTTGTTGTGCACCGTGGCGTACCAAGCCGGTGTCGCTGTGGCCATTACCTTGGCGGCGATTTACGCCGAGCAGGTCATGGGCTTTCAGCCACAAGAGACCATGGTCTTGATTTTTGTGTTGAACATCGCGGCCTTTGGCGGTGCCTTGGCTTTTGGCCATGTGCAAGACCGTTGGGGCCACCAGCGCACCTTGGGCCTGACTTTGCTGGGTTGGGTGCTGGTGTGCGCGGTGGCGGCTTTGGCGCAAAGCAAGTCGGTGTTTTGGGTGGCCGCCGCCTTGGCCGGGCTGTGCTTGGGCTCCAGCCAATCGGCGGGCCGGGCCATGGCGGGTTTGTTGGTGCCCGAGCACCGCTTGGCCGAGTTCTTTGGCCTGTGGTCCATGGCCGTTCGTTTGGCCAGCATCTTGGGCCCGGTGGGTTATGGCTTGGTGACTTGGCTCACCGACGGCAACCAGCGCTTGGCCATCGCGGCCACGGCGGGTTTGTTTGTGCTGGGTTGGTTCTTGCTGCGGCCCATCGACATGGCCCGGGGCCAGCGCTGCGCTCAGACCGCGGGGTTGGCCAAGGCGCAGTGATCGGCGCTCAGGTGCAGCCAGCGCTGCGCCGCGCCTTGTAGACCGGCCAAGTCGCCGTTGGTTAACAGCTGCGTTTGCGCAGGTCCATCGGCATGGGTTCGCAGAGCGCCAGCGGCCTCCAGCAAACGCCGCGTTTGTTGGGCCACCGGCTCGCCCGTGGACAAGCAGCGTACGTCAGCACCCACGATGCGCTGCAAATCGTCTTGCACGAACACGTAATGCGTGCAACCCAAGACCAAGGTGTCGATCTCGCCGGGCTGTGTGCCGAAGCGGCCCATGGCCTGTGTGAATCGCTGCAGCAGTGCGTACACGGCTTCGTGGGCTTGCGTTTGTGTGTCGGGGTGGGCGCTGTTTTCGATGGCCAAAGCCAAGCCGGGGCAGGGCTGCACCACGAAGTCGGCTTGGCCTTTGAGGCTTTGCAACAGGCGTTGAAACTTCTCGCTGCTCACCGTGCCTTGGGTGGCCATGACGCCCACCCGACCGGTGCGTGTGAGCTGTGCGGCGGGCTTGAGGGCGGGCTCCAAGCCCACGATGGGCAGTTGTGGGTAGGTGCTGCGCAGGGCAGCGATGGTGGCGGCGGTGGCGGTGTTACAGGCCACGACGAGCGCTTTGATGCCGTGCACCTTCACCAAGTGTTCGGTGATGGCCAGGCTGCGCAGTCGCACAAAGTCGTCGCCTTTTTCGCCATAGGGGGCGTGCGCGCTGTCGGCCCAGTAGAGCAGGTGCTCTTGGGGCAGGGCGGCACGCAGCGTCGGTAAGACGCTCAGGCCGCCAATGCCACTGTCAAAAACGCCGATGGGCGCGTTCACGTTCAGCCGGCGTTGACGCCAATGCCTTTGAATTCGCCGGTGGCGATGCGCTTTTGCCATTCGGCCGGGCCGGTGATGTGGGCGCTGGTGCCGCCCGCGTCCACCGCCACCGTCACCGGCATGTCGACCACGTCGAATTCGTAGATGGCTTCCATGCCCATGTCGGCAAAGCCCACGACCTTGGCGTGTTTGATGGCTTTGGACACGAGGTAAGCCGCGCCGCCCACGGCCATCAGGTAAGCGCTCTTGTGCTTTTTGATGGCCTCAATGGCGACCGGGCCGCGCTCGGCTTTGCCGATCATGGCGATCAGGCCGGTGTTGGCCAGCATCATGTCGGTGAAGCCGTCCATGCGGGTGGCCGTGGTGGGGCCGGCGGGGCCGACGGCCTCGTCACCGACGCGCTCCACGGGGCCAACGTAGTAAATGACGCGGTTGGTGAAGTCCACCGGCAGCTTCTCGCCTTTGGCCAACATGTCTTGGATGCGCTTGTGCGCGGCGTCGCGGCCGGTGAGCATCTTGCCGTTGAGCAGCAGGGTTTGGCCGGGTTTCCAACTGGCGACTTCGGCGGGGGTGAGGCTGTTGAGGTCGACCCGTTTGCTTTTCTCGGTGTCGGGTGCCCAACCCACGTTGGGCCACAGGTCCAGCGAGGGCGCTTCCAAATACGTGGGGCCGGAGCCGTCGAGCACGAAGTGCGCGTGGCGCGTGGCGGCGCAGTTGGGGATCATGGCCACGGGCTTGGAGGCCGCGTGGGTGGGGTACATCTTGATCTTCACGTCCAGCACGGTGGTCA